>OZSS01000007.1_pt1 | contig 94679 bp, 95 predicted proteins | sample 1779911 | NCBI WGS metagenome assembly OZSS01 (sample SAMEA2603589, study PRJEB24840) | metagenome | biome: Water; feature: Photic zone; material: Seawater sample | place: Mediterranean Sea | collected 2013-11-12 | depth 10 m
CGACAAAATTAATTACCTATATACCATAAGTTAACGATATTTATTTATTCGAAAGGTCAAATTATGGGTAAGGTCATTGGTATAGACTTGGGAACAACAAATTCATGTGTTGCAATAATGGAAGGCGCTAACGCCAAGGTCGTTGAAAATTCGGAAGGTGCTAGAACAACCCCATCAATTGTAGGGTTTACTGATGATGAACGATTAGTGGGTCAGCCAGCTAAAAGACAAGCTGTTACGAATCCTTCGGATACCCTTTTCGCAGTTAAGAGACTAATTGGTAGGCAATATAACGATCCTATGGTGACCAAGGATAAAAAAATGGTTCCTTACAACATCGTGGAGGGAAGCAATAAAGACGCTTGGGTGGAGGCTAAAGGCGAGAAATACTCTCCAAGTCAGATTTCAGCCTTCATATTGCAGAAGATGAAGGAGACCGCGGAAAGCAATTTAGGGGATGAAGTAACTCAAGCTGTTATAACCGTCCCGGCGTACTTCAATGATGCCCAAAGACAAGCCACAAAAGACGCTGGGAAGATTGCTGGATTAGAAGTTCTTCGCATTATAAATGAGCCCACCGCTGCCGCACTTGCATATGGATTAGAAAAAAAAGGTAGTAAAACCATTGCCGTTTATGATTTAGGAGGGGGCACTTTCGACATTTCTATCTTAGAAATTGATGATGGTCTTTTTGAGGTCAAGTCTACTAATGGAGATACTTTCTTGGGAGGGGAAGACTTTGATCTACGGATAGTCGATCATTTGGCCGAGGAGTTCAAGAAGGAAAATGGTGTTGACTTAAAGGCAGACAAAATGGCTCTTCAGAGACTTAAGGAAGCTGCTGAAAAAGCGAAAATAGAGTTATCGTCTTCAAGCCAAACGGAAATAAACCAACCTTTCATATCTATGGACCCAAAAACGAGCCAACCATTGCATTTAGTAATGAAGCTCACAAGGGCAAAGCTCGAAAGCTTAGTTGCAGATCTTATAGCTAGATCTTTGAAACCATGTCAAGCTGCTATTGGGGATGCGGATGTGAAAAAGGGTGATATCGATGAGGTGGTTCTTGTGGGTGGCATGACGAGAATGCCAAAAGTCATTGAAGAAGTAACGTCTTTCTTTGGGAAAGAGCCTCACAAAGGGGTCAATCCTGATGAAGTAGTTGCTATGGGCGCTGCTATTCAAGCAGGGGTTTTGCAAGGAGACGTTAAAGATGTTGTTCTTTTAGACGTAACACCCTTAAGTTTAGGAATAGAAACTTTAGGTGGTGTTTTTACAAGATTGATAGACCGAAATACAACTATTCCGACCAAAAAAAGTCAGGTATTTTCCACCGCTGAAGATAATCAGGGTGCTGTTACCATAAGGGTCTTTCAGGGTGAGCGTGAAATGGCTACAGATAATAAAGAGCTTGGGAAATTTAATTTAGAAGACATACCCCCGGCACCCAGAGGTATGCCGCAGATTGAGGTGACTTTCGACATAGACGCGAACGGTATTGTTTCCGTATCCGCTAAGGACAAAGGCACGGGTAAAGAGCAGAAAATAACTATACAAGCATCAGGTGGACTTTCAGAAGAAGAAATAGATAAAATGGTTCAAGACGCAGAAGAAAACGCTGAATCCGATAAAGCCAAAAAAGATCTAGTTGAAGCGAAAAACCAAGCTGAGAGCCTTATCCATAGCACTGAAAAATCCATTGAAGAGCATGGTGATAAAGTCGATGCCTCTACCATTGAGGCTATGGAGCTCTCTATCAAGGCTTTAAAAGAAGTTTTAGAAAGTGATGATGCAGAAAAAATTAATGCGAGGAGTCAGGATTTGACTGAAGCATCCATGAAACTAGGAGAAGCTATATATAAGTCTGAAGCAGAGAAAAATCCTACTGATCCCAGTACTTCAGATGATAATGTAGATCAAAATGATGGTGACATTGTAGACGCAGACTTCGAAGACTTGGACGACCAAAAGAAATAAGTTTAAATTTTTCTTTTCCTATTGAATTGGAAGCGTAAATGGCAAAAAAAGACTATTATGAGACACTTGGTATTTCCAGAGGTGCCTCTGAAGCTGATATAAAAAAGGCATTTAGATCTAAAGCCAAAGAACATCATCCAGATAAAAATGCAGGAAGCTCCAAAGCAGAGGAAAATTTTAAAGCAGTGAACGAAGCGTATGACGTTCTGAAAGATCCAAATAAAAAGGCGGCATATGATCAATATGGCCATGCTGCATTTGAAAATGGCGGCTTTGGTAACGCGAGCGGTAGCGGAGATTTTTCATCAGCCTTTTCAGATGTATTTGAGGATCTTTTTGGCGATTTTATGGGAGGCAGTTCGAGGAGAGGGTCCGGCTCGTCTTCTACAAGAGGATCGGATCTCAGATATAACATGACTATATCACTGGAGGAAGCTTATCGAGGCAAAGCAACAACCATAACAGTTCCATCTTCTGTCAAATGCGAACAATGTAGAGGCACAGGAGGTAAAGACGGAACTCAGCCTTCTTCATGTCCAACGTGTAGCGGGTTGGGAAAAGTAAGGGCACAGCAGGGTTTCTTTACAGTGGAAAGAACATGTCCAACGTGCTCTGGTAGAGGTCAGATGAACAAGAACCCTTGTCGCTTTTGCTCAGGTTCAGGAACGACTCAAAAGAATAAAAATTTAAGTGTTAACATCCCGCCCGGAGTCGAGACGGGTACTAGGATTAGGTTGACCGGTGAAGGAGAGACGGGAATGCAAAATGGTCCATCAGGAGACCTATATATTTTCACTGAGGTCATGGATCACTCAATTTTTCAGAGAGATGGGGCTAACCTTTTTTGTCAAATACCAGTCTCTATCATATCGGCAACGCTTGGTGGAGACATTGAGTCTCCAACTCTTGATGGCGGAAAGACGAGGGTAAAAGTGCCTGCCGGAATTCAGAGTGGAAAGCAGTTACGATTACGGGGAAAAGGCATGCCCAATATTAGGGGTAATTCGTACGGCGATTTATACATAGAGTTAAACATTGAGACTCCTGTCAACCTGAATGAAAAACAAAAAGACCTACTAAGAGAATTTGAGAAATCTCTTAAGGCAAGCGATAATAACCCAAAATACTCCAACTTTTTTTCAAAAGTGAAAAATTTCTGGGAAACAAACCGCAACTAAAATATTGCTTACCTGTACCAAATTGTACACTATTAAAGTCTATAGAAACACATAAACACGAGACTATTTGCGTTGCAAACAACTCCGGTAATCCAGCAATACTTGGATATTAAAGCTAATAATCAAGACTCACTCCTGTTTTTCAGGATGGGCGACTTTTATGAACTTTTTTTTTCTGATGCTGAGATAGCATCAAACGCGCTAGATATTATACTTACAAAAAGAGGGCAGCACATGGGAAAGGATATCCCTATGTGCGGAGTGCCTTTCCATTCAGCAGAAGGCTATATAAAGAAACTCCTAGATAACAATATGAAGGTCGCTATTTGTGAGCAACTCGAGACTCCTAAAGAGGCTAAAAAAAGGGGTTATAAGGAAATTGTAAAAAGGGAAGTGGTTAGAATAATTACACCAGGGACAAAGTTAGAAGAATCTTTTCTGGTTCAAAAAGAAAATAATATATTAATGGCCTTGTTTTTTTTTGATAACGTTTGGACCTCTTGCTGGATAGATATTTCAACTGGTTTGTTCAAATCAACTACCACCGAGGAGTCCTTATTACTATCAATGATCGGTCAAATATCTCCGAATGAAATTATCGCACATGAAAAAAACAAAGAATTAAGCGTCCTAAAAGTAGCTCATTCATTAAAAATAACCTGGCTAGAAACTAAGAATAGTTTTTCCAACGATGAGCTTTTTGACTTATTATCGCCATTTTTTGATCCAAATCATCTTAAAGAATTAAATACAAGCCAGCTAGGCTCAATTGGGCTTATAGTGGAATATCTTCAGAGAAATAAAAACTTGTTTCTAGAACACTATGAAATGCCAGAACAAATTGAGCTGTCAAACATAATGACTATAGATCCTTCCACTCGAAAGAACCTTGAAATCAATACTTCGCTGGATGGAGAAAAAAATCTTTCTCTTTTAGGTGTAGTTGATAAAACCTGCTGTTTACTTGGATCAAGACTACTAAAAAGACGTTTAAATGGTCCCTCCACGCAAACAGATCAGATTGTTAAATGGCAAGAGAAGATTAGCGAATTTTATAATAATCGCGATATTACTGAGGAAGTCAGGGCTTTGATCAGGAAGTTTCCTGATACGGAACGAGCTTTGTCTCGGCTAATAAGACTTGGTCCATCTCCCAGAGACCTTTACGCATTGAAAGCAGGCATGAACCTTTTTTTTCTCTTGAAGGAAAAAGTTGAGTTTCTAGAAAAAAACAACATAAGCTTAGAGAAGAATATTGAAGGTGGTCTTAAAAACATTCTTAATGAGCTCGAGTCGGCTATTAAAGAAGAGCCACCACTCACAATAAAAGAAGGTGGTTTCATTAAAGAAACCTTCAACAAAGAATTACAAAAAATAAAATTAGTGGAAAAGGAGGCCACCACTGATCTTCTAGAGTTACAAAGAAAATACTCTCTAGAAACTGGAATAAAATCATTGAAATTAAAATATAACAACGTTTTAGGTTACTTTTTTGAAGCCCCTATCTCTTATAAAGATAGGTTGTTAGAGAACGATGAGTTTTTTCATAGACAAACAACAGTCAATACTATTCGTATTAAAAGCGTAATTTTAGATCAAACAGAGAAAACTGCTCTTAATGCAAGAAACGATGCTTTAGAACTGGAAATAAAGATACTGGAAGAATTACATAGAAAAGTTCTCGGAGAAACAAAAGGTATTATAGGTTTATCAAAAAAAGTATCCTCATTGGACGTTTACTCAACTCTTGGCTATATAGCCAAAACGTATAATTGGTGTTGTCCGAAATTAGATAATAGTAAGGATTTCATCATTAAGGATGGACGTCATTCTGTAGTAGAAAAAACAATTCTTCAGAAAGGCCTTAATAGCTTTGTTCCAAATGATTGTTCACTAAGTGCAGATCAAAACCTATGGTTAATAACTGGCCCAAATATGGCAGGTAAATCAACATTTCTAAGGCAAAATGCTCATATGATAATTCTAGCACAAATCGGTTCTTATGTTCCTGCCAGAGAAGCAAAGATAGGGATCGCAAACAAGCTGTTTAGCAGAATAGGTGCATCAGATAATATTTCTAAGGGCCAATCTACATTTATGGTGGAAATGCTAGAGACTAGTAATATCATCAAAAATGCAGACAGTAGGTCTTTTGTTATCTTAGATGAAATCGGTAGAGGTACAGCTACCTTTGATGGCTTAGCTATAGCATGGGCCATTATTGAAAAAATTTTGCGGAGCAACCAGTCCAGAACTCTTTTTGCAACGCACTATCATGAACTTACAGATATTGAAAATAAAAACACCAAAGTTAGAAACGTATCATGTGAAATTAAAGAGTGGAACAATGAGATTATTTACTCATATAAAGTAATTAATGGAAAATCAAAAGGCTCTTTAGGGATAAAGGTTGCCGAGCTGGCCGGCTTCCCAAATGATGTAATTTTGGAGGCTAACGCTTTACTTGAAAAACTTCAAAAGGGTGAAGTCATTGAAAAAGGTTCTGCTTTAGGTGAAGAACATTCTGAAAAACAAAGGCTTCTCAAAGTAAGAGAGGTTATAGATAGTATTGATTTGAACACCATAACCCCACTAGAGGCTCTTAACATACTAGATAGGTTGAAAAATGATAATTAATACTAGTTCTCTTTTTCGTCTTCTTCTTTATTTTGTATTACTCCCGATGATACCCCTACCTGTGCTGCTCTTAAGAGCCTGTCGCCTATTGTAAAGCCGTTTGCCATTACTTGAATAATATTTCCCTTTTCAATATTGGGATGGGGTCCTTCGAACATAGCTTGATGAAATTTAGGGTCGAACTTTTCTCCTTCCATTGGAGCAAGTTCATTAATTTCATGGTTCGAAAAGGTGTTTAGCAGTTCTTTTTTTGTAAGCTCTATTCCTTCAAGAAAAGCATTTTGTTTTTCTTTCATTTGATCATCTACACTCTCCAAAGCTCTATTAAGATTATCGAGAACCGATAATAAATCTCTTGCTAACTTTGTACCACCATATACTTCTGCGTCTTTTTTTTCCTTAAAGAATTTTTTCCTAATATTCTCCGTTTCAGCAAGCGCTCTCATCATTTTATCCGAAAGGTCCTTATTTTCTTCTTTAAGCTCATCAAACGTTTTTTCCTGTTCTTCGCCTTCTACCTCCGAGATTTCCACTTCTTCGACCTCATTGTTAATTGAGGTAGTTTGTTCCTCTACACGCTTTTCCTCATGATGCTCTTGATCCGCCTCTATATTTTCTTTGCTCATTTTAAAAACCTTTCCCTTAACAGCATACTTTTCAAAAAGCATTATTAAGAATGACCCTATTCGTATCTCTTAAGTCTCACTATTATCAACTATTAAAGCTGCGCTTCTATATATTAGATATAGGTATTAACTTAAAGAGTTTAAAGCTTTTTGCATGGAAAAAATGTAAAATTCTTCACATTAGTTACTAATTTAAAACTTGCTTTATTTCAGCGAATAATTTTTTATGTATGCATTAATTAACAGTTTACTGGTAAAAAAATGAATACCTTTAGTGAAGAGATGAGAGACGTTTCAATATCTTTTGATTTATTAAGCAACGTACAAAATTCTTGTGTCATAAAATTTGGCAATACAATCGTTATTTGCAAAGCAACTATCGAAGAAACAGTTCCTCCTTTCTTACGTAAGAGCGGCATGGGATGGGTAACTGCCGAATATGGGATGTTACCGGGCTCTACTAATGAAAGGATGAGAAGGGAAGCGAAGCAGATAAGCCAAAGCGGTAGAACTCAGGAAATTCAAAGATTGATTGGAAGAAGTTTAAGGGTGGCAGTTGATAGGGTTGCACTAGGTGAACGACAGATAATAATCGATTGTGATGTTATTCAAGCTGATGGGGGCACAAGATGCGCCTCAATTTGTGGGGGTTGGGTTGCTTTAAAACTTGCAACCAATACCTTGATGAAATCTGGGCAAATAAAATTTGATCCAATTGTTCGGCACGTAGCAGCAGTATCCTGTGGAATTGTTAATGGTGAACCAAAACTAGACCTTAATTATGAAGAAGATAGTTCAGCTGGGACAGACGCTAATTTTGTAATGGACGACAAAAGTGAGTTAATTGAAATTCAATGCTCTGCTGAAAAGCAACCGTTTTCAAAGAAAGAATTCGAAATAATGTACTCATTGGCATCAAAGGGGATTCAAAAAATAATAGAAATACAGAAGTCAGCTGTAAATGAGTAGAAAATTCAAGGAAACAGTTTTAGTACTTGCAACTCACAATTTAGGAAAAATCGAAGAGTTCAAACATTTATTTGGTGATGTTGGTTTTGACATAACTGATATAGGTCAATATTCTTGGGTGCCGCCCGAAGAAAGTGGCCAGTCCTTTTGGGAGAATTCTTTAATTAAAGCCAGAGAAGCAACAAAATTGACTGGAATGGTGAGTTTGGCCGATGACAGCGGACTCTGCGTTGACATATTGAAAGGTGCTCCCGGCATTTACTCGGCTGATTGGGCTATCATGGCTGATGGGTCAAGAGATTTTGACATTGCAACGGCCAAGCTTATAAAGGAGATTCAAAGAAGTGATTCACATAAGCCTTACACGGCTAATTTTGTTTGTTCCTTGATTTTATATTGGCCTGACGGTCATTTTGAAAAATTCGAAGAGAAAATTGAGGGTGAGATAGTTTGGCCAGGTAGAGGGGCAAACGGTCACGGGTATGATCCAGTTTTCTTACCTTACGGGTATAAAGAGACATTTGGACAGATGGATAGATGGGACAAAAACAAGATAAGTCATAGAGGTTTGGCTATGGAAAACCTAATAGCAACTTGTTTTTGAATATGCCAAGAGCCTCTCTATCCATTTATATTCATTGGCCATTTTGTAAAATAAAATGCCCCTATTGCGATTTTAATTCCTACAAGAGAGAGTCTGTTGATCAAACTCAATGGATGGAGGCCTATCTAAGAGCGTTAGAATTGTGGTTTTCTAGGTTGGACCAAAGGAAAGTTGGCTCTATTTTTTTTGGCGGAGGAACACCAAGTCTTTTGGATCCAAAATCTGTTGAACTTTTACTACAAAAAATCAATAAACTCTGGGGTATTAATAATGATTGCGAGATAAGTATAGAGGCCAACCCTAATAGTGTTTCAGAATTGAAATTTAAAAGGTTTAAGGAAATTGGTATAAATAGGGTATCAGTTGGGATGCAATCTCTTAATGATAGAGATCTTAAACTTTTAGGGCGGGATCATAACAAAGATCAAGCGTTGAAGGCTGTGGAAATTGTCCGAAAATGGTTTAAGAATTTTAACCTCGACTTTATATACGGCCGGCAATATCAAAACACAACCATGTGGGAAGATGAGCTTTCACAAATAATGTCTTTGGAAGCGCCTCATTTATCTCTTTATCAACTTACCATAGAGGAAAACACAAGTTTTTATAAACTATTCAAAAGAGAATTGCTTAAAGGTTTGCCAACCACAAAAATTGCGGCTGAAATGTATGATATTACGAAAAGAGTTTGCGAAGATGGTACTTATAAACAATACGAAACATCTAACTTTGCCAGAAAGGGATTTAGATGCAAACATAACCTGTCCTATTGGGATTATAATGATTATATAGGAGTAGGTCCAGGAGCTCACGGGCGAATAAAAATATCAGGAAAAATATATGCAACAGAGGAAGAAAAAAATCCTGATATTTGGTTGGAAAAAACTGTTGCTTCTACCTCAAGTACACCAAAAATAATCCCTTTGGACAATAGAGTTGTTTTTGAAGAAAAACTGATAATGAACCTCAGAATCTCTAAAAAAATACCCATATCCATGTTTGACTATGAAAAACTTCAACCAGTAGTGAAGAATTTAAAGGAAAACAAGCTTATAAAACTTAAAGATAATAGAATTATTATGAGAAAAAGGGGTGCCAAGATGCTGGATTACATAACTAGATCTTTAATGGAATGCTTTTAAGCGTCACATTTTCATAATCTTTGAGCAGAACATGTCCAATTGTTCTAAGTCTTTGTATTTAACTATTATACAACCTCCCCCTGAATTTTCGTTATGATCAATAATGGTTTTTAATCCTAAGGCAGCTTTTATGTCTTGCTCTAAATTTATAGTGTCCACGTCTTTTTTAGTTGATGTTCCTTTTTTAATTCTATCATCACTTTGTGTAATTCCCTTTTTAACGATATTTTCTATATCTCTCACCGATAGATTCTCATCAATTATTTTTCTTGCCAAATTTTCCGAGTTTGCTACTCCAACGAGAGCTCTTGCGTGCCCACTTGATAGTTTGCCTTCTTGTAAATGCTTAATTATGCTCTTTGGAAGCGAAAGGAGTCTTAACGCGTTGGTGATATAACTTCTCGATTTTCCCAGAGATGTAGCAACTTTTTCTTGGGTGTAACCGAACTCTTTAATTAGCTGATTATATGAGTTAGCTTCTTCTATAGGATTTAGGTCTACCCGCTGAATATTTTCAATGATGGAAATCTTTACCACCTCTTCGTTTGTTAACTCTTTAATTACCACTGGAACTTCATGTATATTTGCTATTTGTGCAGCCCTCCAGCGCCTTTCCCCAGCTACTATCTCATATGAATCATCATTTTTTCTTACAAGTATAGGTTGTATTATTCCTGTTTCTCTTATTGATGAGGCAAGGCTACTTAATTCATCTTGTGCAAAGTCTTTTCTTGGTTGATTTTGGTTTGGGATGATATGTTCTATTGGGAGATTGGTAGGGCTATTAGGTTCACTAGTAATTTTTTTTTCAGCTCTTTTTTTGTCAACAATCTCCCCAAAGCTGTCAACATCTAAAAAGGATGACAGACCTCTACCTAAACCTTTTTTACGTTCATTTTTTGAACTCATTTTTCCTTCTCTCAAAGTGATCCTCTCTTTTTAGAAATTCTGCTGCCAACTTTTGATAAGCGATGGCGCCAGAACACTTATGATCATAAATTAAAGCTGGCATAGAAAAAGAAGGTGCTTCACTTATTCTAACGTTTCTAGGTATAACAGTGTCATAGACCAACTCTCCAAGATTTCCTCTTACATCTTCTTCAATTTGTTCTGATAAATTGTTTCGTTTATCGAACATAGTCAAAACTATACCGTGGATTTTCAAGTCTTGGTTAATTTTTGATCTGATATCTCTAACTGTTAGTAACAATTGACTTAATCCCTCAAGCGCAAAAAATTCGGCCTGTAAAGGCACTAAAACAGAATTTGATGCTACCATTGAATTTATCGTGAGAAGATTGAGTGACGGTGGACAATCAATCAAAATATAATCAAAATCCAATTTTTCTTTTGCAAACCAATCACGGAGTTTAACGACCCTTCCTTTCTCCTCATAAAGATCAACGTCGATAGATGATAAATCTGTTGATGCTGGAGCAATGAAGAGTGATGGAATTTTGGTATCCTTGATCACGTCCTTTAAACCTGCCTTGCCGGTCAGCAAGTCATAAGTAGATTTTTCCCGGTCGTCTTTTGGGACCCCTAAACCAGTTGAAGCGTTTCCTTGAGCGTCTAAATCCATTATCAAAACTTTGTTATTCACGGCAGCCAAAGCTGTAGATAGATTTATTGCAGTTGTAGTTTTACCCACCCCTCCCTTTTGGTTGGCAATAGATATAATTGAAGGACTAGAGATTTCATTCCTCCTTATCGTTTAAAAATTTTTTTTACTCTGATAATCTTCCCAGAGGAATTGCTTAGGCTATCAAAGATATCATAATCAAAAAACCAATAATTTAAAGTTTTATCTAGCTCTAATCTATAATTTTCTCCCTTTAAAAACAAACTAACACCTCTCTCTTTTCGATGGCGGACAGATAATTCAATGAGATTTTTCAATTCAGAAAACGCTCTTGCTGTTAATATATCAGCGTTTAAGGGTTCAATTGTATCGACATTATTATTAACAACTTTTACATTTAAATCGAGCTTTCGAATAACCTCATTAAGAAAAAAAACTTTTCTCGTGTTTTTTTCAACTAAAACAATATCACAGTCTATTTTTCTATCCCTCAGCAACAACGCAACTACTAACCCAGGAAAGCCGGCTCCCGCACCTACATCTACCCACTTTTTTCCTGATGCATCTACGTGGTTAATTATTTGACCAGAATCTAAAAAATGCCGAACCCATAAATCAGCTAATGTCTTTGGTGAAACAAGATTTATTTTCTGGTTCCATTTAGACAATATCGTCTCATACTCGCTAAAGCTGTTAATTGTTTCACGTGAAACATTGAGGCTTTCAATAACATCTGTTTTTTTCAAGCGATATTCTTATAAGAATTAATTTTTGATATTAGTAACATTAACCCACTGGGTGTCATCCCATCGATTTTACTTGCTTCATGAATATGTTGGGGGTTTAAATTGCTCAACTTGGACTTTAACTCTGCCGATAACCCTTCTATATTTTTAAAATCAATTCCGTCGGGAATTAAAGTATTGATATTTTTCTTTATTCTATCGACATCACTTTTTTGTCTTTCAATATAATAATTATACTTCGCATCTGCTCTTACAAACTCACGGACGTCTAAATCAAAATCATAAAAACCTTTCCATAATTTTCTTAAAAGCTCATCTTTTATCCCGCTTAACGCTAACACGTCCCGAAAAGTTCTTTTTTTTCCGTCTTTTTTTTGGTTTATTCCAACATCGCTCAACTCGATATTAGAAAACTTCCGTGAGATCGTTGCCTCTGTAAGCCTTTCTATGGAGCTACTCTTTTTCTCTAGTAGATTGATCCTGGCTTTAGACACAAGTTTTACTTTATTGCCTTTCCTTGTAAGTCTAATATCCGCGTTATCACACCGTAAACTCAGTCTAAACTCCGCTCGAGAAGTAAACATTCTGTAGGGCTCTATGACCCCTCTTGTTACTAAATCATCTATCATCACACCCATGTAGGCCTCAGACCTATCTAAAATAAAAGGGTCTTCTTTTTTTACATATTGATAGGCATTTATTCCGGCAAGCAGTCCCTGAGCGGCCGCCTCCTCATAACCAGTGGTTCCGTTTATTTGACCAGCGAGGAAAAGTCCTTTTGTGTTTTTTAACTCTAAAGAAGATTTTAAACTTTTAGGGTTTACGTAATCATATTCGACAGCATACCCGTAGTTCAAGATTTTTACCTTTTCCAATCCTTTAATAGACTTAATATACTTCTCCTGAATGCCTCTAGGTAACGATGTTGAAATACCGTTTGGGTAAACCGTGTCGTCGCTTAACCCTTCAGGTTCCAAAAAAACTTGATGCTCATCTTTATCTGAGAACCTTACAACCTTATCCTCAATAGATGGACAGTATCTTGGCCCATTCGACGTTATGGACCCGTTAAATACAGCTGACTTTTCAATGTTGTCGCGTATAATGTTATGGGTAGTCCTGTTTGTGTACGTTATCCCACAAGTAATTTGTCTCTGAAAAGGTTTTTTATGAAGAAAGGAGAAAAGAGTTGGTTGTTTATCCGCCTTCTGAGTTTCTAAGATATCCCAGTTTATGGTTTTTGAAGATAGCCTTGCAGGTGTTCCCGTTTTTAGTCTTCCAATATTTAAACCCATATCCTTTATTCTTTTTGCCAACCTCGTGGATGAAAAATCTCCTACCCGACCTGCATTAACTTTTTCCTCTCCAATTCTTATTAGGCCATTAAGAAACGTCCCTGTTGTCAAAACAACGCTACCCCCGCTAATATTGGTTCCATCTTCAAGCTCTATTCCACTAACAGCACCATTCTGGATATACAAATCAGTGGCTTCACTCTCAATAATTTTGATGTTCTGATTGGAAAATAAAATGTTTTGCACAGCATTCTTATAAAGAATTCTATCAGACTGGGTTCTTGGTCCTTGAACAGCCGGACCCTTAGACTTATTTAATAATCGAAATTGAATCCCTGATATATCAGCAGCTACTCCCATTAAGCCACCTAGAGCGTCTACTTCCCGCACCAAATGACCCTTTCCTAGCCCACCTATTGCTGGATTACATGACATTACTCCTACTTGATCTTTTTTCTTTGTTATAAGCCCCACACTTCCACCCGCTCTTGCTACCGCATAGGCCGCCTCTGAGCCAGCATGGCCACCACCAATAACTATAACATCAAAAAAATGTTTCACGTGAAACCTACTTCCCTATACAGAAATTTTTAAATATAATACCCAAAACTTCCTCTGTGTCTATTTTTCCTATTAACTCCTCGAGTAATTTTTGGGCATGTCTTGTTTTTTCAGCCAAAAGTTCAATCTCTAAACCAGTTTCTACATCATCTCTTAAGTCCGATAGTAATATGATTAACTCATTTACTTTCATTTTCTGGCGATGGGTGCTTATCAACCCGTCGCTAATGTTGAATTTTGGGATTCTTGTTTCAATTAAATCAATTGCTTCCTTAACTCCAAAACCTGTCTTACCTGATATGCCCCTGAAAGATGTTGGGTTACCTTTATCAGCTTTGGCTTTAAATACAATATCATCACGACCTACCTTTACCCCTATCTTTTTAAGATCAGACTCGTTATTAATTAGGAAAATATTGAAAATTGTGGTTTTTAACCTCTTCTTTAACTTTGCTATTCCTTTTTTTTCTATTGTATCCTTTGTTTCCCTTAGCCCTGCCGTGTCTAAAAAGGTAACAAATACGCCCTTTAATTGAATCTTGGACTCAATGATGTCTCGTGTGGTACCAGCTATCCTTGAAGTCAATGAAACCTCGCGTTTTGCCAAATAATTTATAAACGTTGATTTACCGACATTTGGTGGCCCAATTATAGCAATATCTAGCCCATTTTTTATCGATTTGATATCCTGGTAGACATTTAGTTCTCTTTTAAGTGAATCGAGAAGGTCTGAAATACTGTCTAAAACCTGGATTTGCCCCAAATCTTGATCAGAGAAATCTATTCCAGCCTCTAAAAATGCTAAAATAGTGGTAATTTTATCCTTCCATGTATGTATTTTTTTTGAAAATCCCCCTTCTAATTGGTCAAGGGACAACCTTCTCTGAGCCTCTGTCTCAGCTCTTAACAAGTCAGAAAGTCCTTCCACCTGTATGAGGTCCATCTTCCCGTTATAGAAAGCTTGCCGAGTAAACTCTCCCTCCTCTGCAGGCCTTAACTTTAATACTGATCCACATTCAACTAATACTGAAACTAACTTTTCAATAACAGCAATGCTACCATGGCAATGGATTTCTACAGTTTGTTCTCCCGTATAGCTTTCATTTCTTTTAAAGGTGAGAACAATACATTGATCGATAACTTCGCCCTTCCAACGGATCTTTTTTAAAGAAGCATAACGACTTTTTGGGATTTTACCTTTTGTAATTTTCCTTATAACTGAAAAAGCACTAGGTCCGGATATTCTAATTATTGAAATAGCTGATAGGCCAGGAACAGTCGAAAGCGCGAAGATCGTTTCTGTCATTAGCTATCTCAGGTGTTCATAGAATCGAAAAAATCACTGTTTGTTTTTGTTTGTTTAAGCTTCTCTAGGAGGAACTCTACCGCATCTGTTGTTCCCATGGGATTAAGAATCCTTCTAAGAACAAAAATCTTTGTTAACTCTTTTTTGTCTATAAGTAAGTCTTCCTTCCGTGTGCCAGATTTCAGTATGTCTATCGCTGGAAAAACTCTCTTATCAGCCACTTTTCTGTCTAAGATAAGTTCCGAATTACCAGTACCTTTAAACTCTTCAAAAATAACCTCATCCATTCTACTACCTGTATCAATCAAGGCAGTTGCAATTATAGTTAAAGATCCGCCCTCTTCTATATTTCTAGCGGCACCGAAGAATCTCTTGGGTCTTTGTAAAGCGTTTGCATCAACACCCCCTGTTAGCACCTTGCCTGAGGATGGGACGACAGTATTATAAGCCCTACCCAGTCTAGTGATAGAATCAAGAAGTATCACCACATCCCTTTTATGCTCAACTAATCTTTTTGCTTTTTCAATCACCATCTCAGCAACAGCAACGTGTCTAGTCGCTGGTTCATCAAAAGTTGAAGAAATAACTTCGCCTTTTACTGATCTCTGCATATCTGTGACTTCCTCTGGCCTTTCATCTACTAAAAGGACTATTAGAAAACACTCTGGATGATTTTTCTCGATCGAGTGCGCGATATTCTGTAATATCACTGTTTTCCCTGTTCTAGGGGGTGCTACTATTAACGATCTTTGACCTTTCCCTATTGGTGCGACTAGATCAATTACTCTTGCTGATTTATCCTTAATTGTTGGATCATTTAACTCCAATCCTATTCTTTCATCTGGATATAGTGGGGTAAGATTATCAAAATGTATTTTATGCTTCGCCTTTTCCATTTCGAGAAAATTTATTTTTGTTACTTTTACTAATCCGAAATATCTTTCACCTTCCTTGGGTGCTCTAATTACACCTTCAACTGTATCTCCGGTCCTTAATGAGAACTTTTTTATTTTACTGGGACTTACGTAAATATCGTCTGGTCCAGGTAGATAATTGGCATCAGTTGATCTGAGAAAGCCAAAACCATCTTGTAAAACCTCTAAAACACCATCACCTGATATTTCTACTCCATCTTCCGCCATGTCCTTCAATATTGAGAACATCATATCGCCTTTTCTCATAGACGATGCATTCTCTATCTCAAGCTTTTCTGCTAGCTTTAATAGATCACTAGGACTTTGAGTTTTTAACTCTGCTAATGACAGTTGCTTCGTATTATCTATATCAAACATATATTTGAGGATTATTTAACGAGGGAAATGTGATGAATGAACGTTAAGTGATTTTTTTATGTGTGTCAATATTTTATCTAAAGAGGAACGCTTGATACTATAATTTTAACTCTTTTATATAATCAACCACTAGAGTAACATTTTCTACTCTAGCATCTGGGGTAATTCCATGTCCTAGATTAAAGACATAAGGGTATTTTTTAAAATCTTCAGTAACCCTTTTAAGCTCACTAAGAAGACTCTCTTTATCTTGAGTTAGAAATAGAGGATCCAAATTCCCCTGAATTACTTTTTTTGGTTGTATATTTTCAGCTATCCATTTACGATCCAAAAATTGATCAACCGCCAGAACATCAAACTCTTTTACTTCGGAAAAATCACTATATATAGTATTTACAGATCTAGGAAATACTATAAATGGTATTTCTGGAAACTGTTTTTTTACTTCAGTTACAATTGTTTTTATTGGATTTAAAGAATAACTTCGGACCATATCCGCGTTTAACGCTCCAGCCCAGCTGTCAAAAATCTTTATTACATCGGCTCCCGACTTAATTTGCATTAAGATATATTCTACTGTAGCTTCAGTAAGCAATTTTATAATCTCTTCGAACTCCGGATTGTTCGCAATAATAAACTTTTTTGCTGTTAACGATCCCTGCTCGCCTCTTCCATTTATAAGATATGTTGCTAGGGTCCAAGGTGCTCCAGCAAAACCTATTAAAGGAACTCCTTTTGGTAAATGCAGTTTTAGTTTTTTCACAGTGTCATAGACTGGAGATAACTTGTCATGTATTTTCTCTGTAGTTTTAAGAAGGTTTATATCTTTCTTACTTTTTACAGGGTTTAATAACGGTCCTTGGCCCTCTACAAATTGCACGTTAACTCCAAGAGCATCCAATATTAATAAAATGTCAGCAAATAGGATGGCAGCATCAAACCCAAATTTATCTATGGGTTGGAGTGTGACTTCTGTAGCTAGATTAGAATTATAGCAGAGATTTAAAAAGGAACCGGCCTTTTTTCTTGTATCTCTATATTCAGATAAGTATCTGCCAGCTTGACGCATAAACCAGATAGGGGGTCTTTTTACAGGTAACCCTTTTACACAGTCTAAAAACAGATTCATAATATATATATATATTGTTGTTTGTAGTATATACACTAAAAAATGTGGGTTTAATATAAATAGACTACTTATCCACACACTTTTTATTAAAAGTTAATATGTAAGCCTCTAATTTAACTTAATAATTTATAATTTTTCAACATCATAGAGAGTTTTTTATATAGCTATGTAAATGTGAGTTAGTTTGTGGAAAAAATATTGCTGTTTATAATAACTATTTATATATAATTACATTATTAATGGTTATTAACAGAACTCTACTTTGATTAACATAGTGCTATGGATAAAATAACAATCGACAATGCCCCATATCTTGCTGGAGTAATTGGGCATCCGATATCTCATAGTAAATCACCTAAGTTACACAACTATTGGTTAACAAAATACAAAATAAACGGTTTCTATGTTCCTTTCTCTGTAACTACTGAAAAGCTCAAAAGCTCTATAGAAGGGTTAATTGACCTTGGTTTTAAAGGAGTTAATGTAACTATTCCCCATAAGACAAACGTTTTGACTTATGCAGATTCTGTAACTGACAGAGCATCGCTAATTGGGGCTGCAAACACACTATACTTTAGTAAAAGTGGAAAGATTCATGCTGATAATACAGATGGATATGGCTTTACTCAAAATATAATGGATGAGATACCAGATTTTGATTTCTATGATAAGAGAGCGATAATTTATGGAGCGGGTGGTTCCTCTAGAGCTATAGCATCAGCGCTAATATCAAACGGTATAAAGGAAGTAGGAATATCGAATAGAACTCGATCTAAGGCTCAAATAATATCTGAAAACCTAGGCGCTAAAGTGTCGGTGGTGGATTGGCGAAATGCTCCAGAAATGGTAGGGGAAGTAGATATAATAATTAATGCAACATCTATGGGTATGGTCGGACAGCCAGACTTTTCTCAACCTATATCAAGAGCGAAAAAGACGACACTGGTGGTCGACATCGTGTACAACCCATTGGTCACAGACCTTTTAAAAGAAGCCAAGAAACTTAATTTAAAAACAGTCGGTGGTATAGGTATGTTAATAAACCAAGCAGTTCCCGGTTTTGAACACTGGTTCCAAAAAACACCTGTTATAGACGATGATATCAGAAAGTTTATAATTGAATAAAAACCCTAGATTTATTCTTGGCTTAACTGGTTCAATAGCCATGGGAAAAACAACAGTATCAAACATGTTTCGAAAATTTGGTGTCCCTGTATGGTGTGCTGATAACGAGGTCAATTCGCTTTACTCAAAAAATGGAGCGGCTACGAAAATATTTATAAAAGATTTCCCGAGCGTTTTAACAAAAACAGGTGTCGATAAAAAAAAACTAAGAAATTTAATTCACAAAGACAACTCCATATTGAAAAAAATAGAGGAGATAGTACACCCCCTTTTACGGAAGTCGAGAAACTCTTTTGCGGAACTATATAAAAACGACCCCATAATTATTTATGACATTCCCCTCCTTTTTGAAAAGAACCAAGAGAAAAATTTTGATGCCATTGTTTTGGTAACGGCTTCAGAGATAACTCAACAAACTCGAGTTCTAAGAAGAAAAAATATGACTGAGAAAGACTATAAACTCATAAAGCGAAATCAATTGAGTGAAGAAGACAAGTTAAAAAGAGCTGACTTTATTATAAACACTGACAAATCGCTATCAGAGACACAGAAGGATGTTATCGACCTTTACCGCAAACTAAAGAATGAGACGCTACTGAAATGAGAGAAATAGTCTTAGATACCGAAACCACTGGCTTAGATTATAATAAAGGAGACCGACTTGTTGAAATAGGCGCTATAGAGCTTATTAACCATATACCAACAGGAAAAACGTTTCACAGCTATTTAAATCCAGTAATGGATAGAGAAATGCCACAAGAGGCTTTTAACGTTCACGGATTGACTACAGAGTTTTTATCAAACAAACCATTGTTCTCAGAAGTAGTAGAAAGTTTTCTCTCTTTTCTAGGAGAATCAAATCTTATTATACACAATGCGAAGTTTGACATCGGATTTATAAATTATGAACTTCAACTTCTTGAGAACAGTAATCAGCAGGTTTATAAAAAATTACCATACAAAGAGATCAGAAAAGAAATTATCATAGATACCTTAGATATAGCTAAAAACTTATACCCTGGAAAGTCAGTCTCTCTAGACTCGTTATGTGTAAAGTTTGGTATCAGTAATAAAAGAAAGGGAAAACACGGAGCACTTATAGATAGTGAAATACTTGCTGAAGTCTATTTAGAATTATCAGGAGGAAAGCAGCCAGGCTTCGAGTTTTCAAATATCGGCCTCAAAACCAAATATTTTCTTGAAGATAGTAAGGAAAGAAAGAAGTTTACAAGGAAAAACCTTCTAACAGAAAACAGATTATCCAAAGAAGAGATTAGCCTACATTCAGAATATATTTCAAAGATGAAAAAAAATTATTGGGCTTGATTTTTGATATTAGACTTATATAAATCAAAAAAATTGATGTTTTTGATATCAACATTAGGCATTCCACTCTCAATCATTGTTTGACTTATTATTCTTCTAATATAGGGAAAGAGCATTCTAGGGCACTCCACTTGAACTTGCTTTACTAGTATCATTTCTGGTACGTCTGGTAATTTAAACAAGCCGCAATAAGTCATTTCCAATATAAAAGCTGTTTTCTTATTAATTTTAGCTTCTAAATTCACGTTAAGAGAAGTAACTATTTGACCTTCATTTTGTTTCTCATTTTCCACGTCAATATTGAGAGAAAAATCTGTTTTCCCCTTGAAATCTTCTTCCGTAAAAAGGGCGAAATCTTTCCTTTTTTCAAAAGACATATCTTTAACAAACTGAGATAGTAGTTCTATGTCGTGATTGAAAAGTAAATTATCGACATAGTAACGAAAGTCGTCTGAGTTTTTTTGCTTGATAGACATAAAAGTTTTAACTTTCATTTATTTTACAGGACTATATACTCCATCTTACTAGTGGACACAATAAAATAAAATCTTATATACCTCACTGAGAACGTGTATTCCCTAATATGGTGATATAAATAAGAAATGGATTATAACGTATGTTACAAATTTTTATATTGGCAGCTGTAGCTATATTTCTCTTTTGGCGGTTGAGAGCTGTTCTTGGTTCTAGAGATGGTTTTGAAAAAAATATTAAAAATGTTAAGACCTCTAAAAAGGTAATTAAATCGCCGAATATTATAGAAGAACCATCTAAAGCTGACCCTGACGATGATATTTTTGATTATGTTGAAGAGAATAGCAGAAGTGCTGATGTCTTTAAAAAAATGAAAGAATTTGACAGTGACTTTAGTGTAAACAAATTTGTGTCAGGCGCTAAAATGGCATACGAGATCATTATAATGGCCTTTGAAAACGGGGACACCGAAAAGCTAGGTGGTCTATTAGAACAAAAAGTATTAAAAAGTTTTAAGTCAGTTATAGAAAAGAGAAAAAAAGATGGGCTTGTAATAGAAGCAAAGTTTATTGGAATGAGGGATATTAGAATAATAGATGCTTCATTCAGTGAAAAAACTAAGATAGCAGATATCACCCTATCATTTAAATCCGAGATTTCCACTGTAGTAAAAGATGCAGAAGGATCTGTGGTAGAGGGTCACCCGGATGAAATAAAAAAACAAAAAGATACTTGGGTTTTTACTAAAGACCTTTCCAAAAAGTCTCCAATTTGGCTTTTAAAGTCAACGTTATAAGAAAAGAAACGGATGACGAAAAAAGATAATAACCAAGTTATATGGGAAGAATTCGTTTCTCAAAATAAAATAAAGAAAAATTATTCTCGTGGCGGAAGTATAAGCTTTAATGTTGTAGACCATAGGGCTCCTGATGTCGTAGAGGAATTTAGATCTAACCCTAAGGCCAATATAAAAACGCAGCCATTAGAAAGAAAAAACTATTTTGGAAAATCTATTCTAAGTTTAATCGCCCCCAAGACAGACATAGATATAGAGAGGAGTAAACTTAGAAGAATAAAAAATGGAAAAATCATTATAGAAGGAACGTTAGATCTTCACGGATTATCTCTTAAAGAGGCCGAGAGTATGCTAAGGCTTTATGTCGGAGATGGTTTGCGGCAAAAAAAAAGGTTGTTATTGATCATTACAGGGAAAGGGTCAAACTCAAAGCCTAACATACATGGAAAAACGCTAACTATAAAAAGCGAGTTAAAAAACTGGCTTTCAGACAGTTTTTATAGTGATAAAGTACAATATATATCAAAAGCATTAGACCGGCATGGCGGAGAAGGCGCTTATTATTTCTTTCTTAAGAAATCAAAGAACATACTTTCTTAAATCAGCGGTCTTGGACAGACTTCCTATATATTTTTCAACCAGTTTAGCGTCAACTATAACTTTTTTTCCCTTTAAATCAGGTGCATTAAAACTCACGTTTTCAAGAACCTTTTCCAAAATGGTATGAAGTCTTCTCGCTCCTATATTTTCGACGTTGAAATTAACCTCTTCTGCTAAGAGGCATATTTTCTCAATACCGTCATTACTAAAAACAAGCTCTACACCTTCTGTTTTTATTAATGCAGTATACTGCTTGGTGAGGCTATTATCGGTATCAATTAATATTTTCTTAAATTGCTCCTTTTTTAGTGGGTTCAGTTGTACTCGTATCGGAAGACGACCTTGTAACTCCGGAAGAAGATCTGAAGGTTTTGATAAGTGGAAAGCTCCAGAGCAAATAAAGAGAATTTGATCAGTTTTAATTGATCCATGTTTAGTAGATACTGTAGTACCTTCGATGAGAGGGAGCAAATCACGCTGGACCCCTTCACGACTGACTTCAGCAGATTTCGATGTAGTGTTCGTGCACACTTTATCTATTTCATCTATAAAAACAATACCACTCTGCTCTACTCTAGCTTTAGCCTCTTTTTGTATAATTTCATTATCTAAAAGCTTTTCCATTTCTTGCTCAATAAGTATTTTATAGCTCTCTTTAACTTTAACTTTTTTCTTTTTTTTCAGAGAACCAAAATTTTTTCCCAAAATATCTGTTAAGTTCATTACACCCATCGATCCTCCGGAAGAGCCGGGTATGTCTAGAAGTGGCAGAGGATTACTTTTTTCAGATACTTCTATTTCGATTTCCTTTTCATCCAGTAGGCCATTTCTTAACTTCTTTCTAAAAGTATCTTTAGTTGCCTCTCTTGCATCATCGCCAGCAATATGTTTCAAAACAACATTTTCAGCTTCGCTCTTTGCTTTTTCATAAATAGACTTGCTCATTTCTTCCTTTACCAGAGATATCGCATTTTCTAGAAGGTCTCTTACTATTTGTTCTACATCTCTTCCAACATAACCAACCTCTGTAAATTTTGTTGCTTCAACTTTTATAAACGGTGCTTTTGCTAACTTAGATAGGCGCCTAGAAATCTCTGTTTTCCCAACGCCTGTAGGCCCAATCATAAGCAAGTTTTTGGGATAAATTTCATCTTTTATCTCACCAGTTAGTTGCTGATGTCTCCACCGATTTCTCAATGCTATTGCAACAGACTTTTTAGCATCTTCTTGACCTATTATGAACCTATCTAGTTCTTTTACTATTTGCTTTGGGGTTAAATCGTTGAGCATATTATGTCGAGTTCAAAGTTAAATGTCTTATCTTGTTGTTGGTGAAAACACATATTTCCGATGCAATATTAATAGCTTTGATAGCGATCTCCTCCGAACTTTTTTTCCCTTCATATAAGGCTCTTGCCGCTGCTAAAGCAAAGTTGCCGCCGGAGCCGACAGATGCTATGTGGTTTTCTGGCTCTAATACGTCACCCGACCCAGTAATTATTAATAATTCGATGCCATCTGAAACTATCATCATAGCTTCTAAGTTTCTCAAATATTTGTCAGTTCTCCAATTTTTAGCGAGTTCCACAGATGCTTTGGATAATTGACCAGGATACTTCTCAAGTTTCTCTTCGAGTCTTTCAATAAGAGTAAAAGCGTCAGCTGTAGAACCAGCAAAACCGGCTATAACTTCATACTCTTCATTTTTTATAGACCTTATTTTCTCCGCTGTTCCTTTGATTATTGTGTTTCCCAAACTCACTTGACCGTCACCGGCGATTGTGACGCTTCCACCTTTTCTAACTCCAACTATAGTGGTTCCGTGCATATTGTTCATTTTAAAAGTCAGTTTAAAGTTCTTGCCACTTCCTGGGTTGTAAAAATTTCTATAACATCGTCTTTTCTTATATCTTCATATGCCTCGAAAGCCATACCACATTCTTGGCCAGACTGTACCTCTTTTACTTCATCTTTAAATCTCTTAAGTGTCTTCAATTTCCCTGTATGTATTACAACATCTTCTCTTAAAAGGCGAACACCAACATCTCTTTTTGCGTGTCCCTCTGTTACCAAACATCCAGCTATTTTCCCAACCCCAGTTATTTTGAAAACTTCTTGTATTTTTGCATAGCCTATAAATGTTTCTCTTATCTCTGGAGAAAGCAGCCCTTCTGCCGCTTTGGTTATGTCGTCTACAAGATCGTATATTACAGAATAATACCTTATATCGATGTTTTTTTGAGACGCACTCTCTCTAGCCGCAGTATTAGCTCTCACATTAAACCCTATAATTATAGAATTAGAAGACAGCGCGAGAGTAATATCACTTTCTGTTATAGCGCCAACACCTGAATGCACCACTCTGACCTCAACCTCGTCGCTTCTTATTTTTTCCATTGCTTGAACAATAGCTTCTCCAGATCCCCTAACATCAGCTTTAACAATAATTGGTAGAAAAGATAATTTTTCATCTTCTTTAGCTTTAGCTAATAACTGATCGAGTGATGAACCCATTCCGATAGTATTTTTTTTATTTTTTAAATTTTTCTCTCTGTATAGGGAAATCTCCCGTGCCTTTGCCTCACTCGGCAGAACGTTTAGTATGTCTCCAGCTTCAGGAGTTCCGTTTAACCCTAGAACTTCTACAGGTGTTGAAGGTATGGCAAAATCAATTGTTTCTTTTTTATCGTTGAAAAGTGCTCTCACCTTACCCCATTGTTGACCTACAACAAAAATATCACCCTTTTTCAAAGTACCTTTCTGAACTAAAACGGTCGCCACAGGACCTCGTCCCATATCTAGTTTTGCCTCTACAACTGTACCCTCCGCAGGCCGTTTTTCATTGGATTTAAGCTCTAAAAGCTCAGCCTGTAAGATTATATTTTCAAGTAATTTTTCTAAGCCAGTTCCATTCGTTGCAGATATTTCTGCCTCCAGAACATCACCAGACATGCTTTCAACAACTATCCCATGTTGTAAAAGTTCCGTCCTAACTTTGTTTGGATCAGCCCCTTGTTTATCTATTTTATTTATTGCTACAATCATTGGAACCTTTGCTTCCTTAGCATGATTTATAGCTTCAATAGTTTGTGGCTTTACACTATCGTCTGCAGCGACAACTAGTACAACAATATCTGTGATGGTTGCGCCTCTCGATCTCATGTTGCTAAATGCAGCATGTCCTGGTGTATCTAGAAATGTTAGCTTTTGATTCTTCTCTAGAGTAATTTGATATGCACCAATATGTTGAGTAATTCCTCCGGCTTCACCGGAAACGACGTTCGTTTCTCTAAGGGTATCCAGCAAAGTGGTTTTACCATGATCAACATGGCCCATTATCGTAACGACTGCAGGCCTTGGTGATTTAATTTCTTCATCTGTATCATCAATATTAATTATGATATCTTCAACGTCAGAGTCCGAAACCCTGATAGCTTTGTGCCCGAACTCCTCAACTAATAAGGTAGCTGTGTCTATATCAATAGCTTGATTTTTTGTTACCATTATACCATTCGTCATCAGTTTTTTCACTAAGTCAGCAGATCGTTCTGCCATTCTGTTTGCTAGCTCCTGCACAGTAAGAGGCGTATCTGGAATTGGAACATCTCTTATAATCTTCTCTCGTTCCAAAGAACTTTCAAGCATCTGACGCTTTTCTTTTTCCTGTCGTCTTCTTAGAGACGCTATAGATCGCTGTCGCCCTACGTCCTCGCCTAATGCCTGTGTTATGGTGATTTTTCCAGATCTTCTTTTGTTTTCGTTTAACTTCGTTGCCTTAGAGGTTGGCTTATCCGAATTTTCTCTTGTTTTGCTTTCATGAGATGTCTTTTGATTATTTTCATTCTTCGTTCTTTTTTTTGAAGTGCTAGTATCTGGTGTTTCTAAATTTAAAGCATCAGCACTATTGATTTTATCTGTTAAATCTTTCTGTTTCGGCTCTTTTTGTTGTTCCGCTTTTTCGTGTTCATTTTGTTCTTTTAATTTTTTTTCTTCTGCTTTTGAGGCTTCTATAGCTTTCTTTCGTCTTAATATCTCATCATCTTCTCTAGGTTCATTATCTGATGCCAAAGGTTTTGCACTTTCTTCAGCTAAAGGACCTTTTTTTGAGAAAAGAAGCTTTTTCCTTCTTGTTTCTACGACAACCGATTTCGATCTTCCGTGCGAAAAGCTTTGTCGAACTGTATTAGTCCCACTTTTAAGCCCTAACACTTTGGGTTTGTTATCTCTGTTTTCACTATCGTTCATTGCAATCACTATTAGTTAATCGTTTCTCATAAAACCTTTTAGTTTATTTAAGTCCACTTGAATAGTTTTTTTAAAATTTTTGGACAAAATACCAATATATTTGACATTATTTTTACCCGTACTCTTCTCTAAATCTTTCTGATAAAGTAAGTTTTCAAAACAAGAGACATTTTTTGACGAAAAAACAGAGTATCTCTGCAAGCTTTTAGCGCCTTTAGCTACAACAATCAGGCAGTGTTTTTTTTCAATCAACTGAGTTTTAATTGTATCTAGACCTATTGCTAAATAGCCGGATTTTTTTGTCAAAGATATACTATTAAGAATTTTATTTCTAAGAATTTTTTTAACTAAATGGACCAGGTCACTACTAAAAAGATGTGACACCCCAAAATGCGCTTTTACATCGTCTCTCTCTTGAATACATTTTATCAGCTTTCTATTAGGTGGAACCCAAATAGATTTTCCAGGGAGGTCATTATGTAAATCTGGAACCAGCTTGTTATCTGGAGAAAGAGAAAACTTGATAAAATCATTTTCATCGATATCGGCATTTTCCAAAAAACTTTTTTTATCTAAAACCAACAAAATTATTAAGTATTTCTCTATTTATCAAGAGACTTTATGATCTCATCAGATTCCTCTTTTGTAACCCAACCTAACATTTCTCTAGCTTTCATTATAAGTTGTTGAGCATCAGAAAGTGAGAGATCAAAATGTTCCAGTAGGCCCTCGTCTCTCACCCTTTTACCATCAACGGTTGTGTAGCCACCAGCCAACTCCCAATCCGCACACGTAGCGAAATCTTTTAGAGATTTTATTCCATCTTTAATAAGTACCTCTAGCATTTGTGGGTTTAAACCCTCAAAGTTCAGGAGATCATCTTCAATCCCATTTGATTTTACAAAATCTAAAGATTGCTTGTTAAGGTTTTCTAGATAATCTTTTGCTCTTTCCTGAAGTTCTGTTGTGGTTTCTTTATCAAAACCGTCTATTGAACTAATTTCACCAGAGTCCACATATGCAACTTCTTCCATGGTAGAAAACCCCTCAGATACAAGGAGCTGAGCAACCATCTCATCAACATCCAGATGCTCCATGAAAAGGTTTGATCTTTCACTGAACTCTTCCTGTCGTCTTTGAGACTCATCTTCTTCAGTCAAGATATCAATGTCATACTCAGTTAATTGACTTGCAAGTCTAACATTTTGTCCTCTACGACCTATCGCTAATGACAGTTGATCAGTGGGAACTACCACTTCGATTCTTTTCGCATCCTCATCCAGAACTACTTTGCTAACCTCTGCCGGTTGAAGAGCATTAACAAGAAAGGTAGGTGCATCTTCGTTCCAAGGAATGATATCAATTTTCTCTCCTTGAAGTTCATTTACCACCGCTTGAACCCTGCTGCCCCTCATTCCAACACAGGCACCTACAGGATCTATAGAATTATCATGTGATAAAACACCAATTTTTGCTCGACTTCCAGGATCACGGCAAACAGTTTTTATATCTATTATTCCATCATAAATTTCAGGGACCTCCATTTTAAATAGCTCCACAAGAAACTCTGAATTGGTCCTAGAAAGGAAAATTTGTGGACCCCTTGTGTCTTCTTTTACTTCTTTTATGTAAGCTCTTACTCTATCGCCAACTCGTAGAACTTCTCTTCTAATTAGTTGATCTCTTTTCAATATTGCCTCAGCTCTTCCTAAGTCTACTATTACGTTACCGTACTCAACTCTTTTGACCTGACCATTTATAACTTGACCAACCTTGTCTTTATACTCCTCATACTGCCTTGCTCTATCAGCTTCCCGTACTTTTTGCACAATAATTTGTTTTGCCGCCTGTGCAGCAATTCTACCAAAATCCATTGGTGGTAATTGTTCTTCAACAAAACCTTCTAGTGTTACTTCAGGGTTGATTTTGCGAGCGTCGACTTCGTTTATCTCAGTGAAATGGTTTTCAACGCTTTCTACAACTTTTCGCCATCTTGCCATTGATACCGTGCCTGATTTTGAATCTATATCAGCCCTTATGTCATATTCCTGCCCATATTTTGATTTGGCTGCTTTGGCTAAACTTTCTTCCATCGCTTCAATTACTAACTTTGGATCAATTAATTTTTCTTTAGCTACTGCATCAGCTATTTGAATAAGCTCATTACTACTTCCTGATGACATAATCATTTAAACTCCATTTCTTTTATAGTTTCTAAAGACATCCCTTCTAGGTCTATTTTAACGTCTAAAACACTAGAAAAGTCTATGCTTTTCTCTCCATCCTTATTTGATAACGTTAGATAACTGGGCCCATGTCTAATTAATTTTCCCCTTTCCGTGTAGTTTTCACTTTTTACCTTCACGTTACAGTTTTTGTATTTGATTAAATCCTCAAGCGAAGTTAAGTATCTGTCTATTCCAGCAGAAGAAACCTCAAGCCTAAAGGGATCTTTTATTATACTTTCGATATCTAAAAGTGAGCTTATCTCCATCGAAATATCACCACATTCATCGACTGTAAGTTTTCCATCATTCTTATCGAGAAATATTAATAATTTGGACTTTTTACTGTTCTGAAACTGTATTTTTACTATTTTTAAACCCTTATCTGAAATAATGGGATTTAATAGTTCATATACTGCTTTTTCGATGTCAGTATTTGCAATTAAATTTAACAATAGATAACTCCAAAAAAAAAGGGCCGAAAAGCCCAATACTTGAAACCTAATAGTGGCCGAATTATACTAGAATTTTTGTTTTAAGACAACAATAAAGTTATAGTCTAAAAGTCTGAAGTTATACCCTTAACCTCCCAATCACCAAATCTGGTAGGCTCTAGACCGCCACGTCCTTTTAATTCAACAGGTCTTTTGTCAATTTTGGCTTTTTCTTTCTCTCGTCTTTTCTTTGCCTCTTCTAAAGCTTGTTGCGCCTGAATTATTTTTTTTTCGGTTTCAATCATTTTTTTTGTGATAACTAGTAATCATTTCTAAGGGTTATAGTATAATAGTTTCTATGCACTAATCAAAAAATTTGCTGAAATGGTAAAAAAAATTAATAGAAAAGCCTCACAGGATAAAATTTTAACTGTAGCATATTCAATAATCCTGGGCGTTTTTAAAAAAAAAATTTCCACAAGAAAAACGAAGACGTTAAGATATAGTAGTCTTAAAAGTTCAGATAAGGCAAAGTGTAATGATCTGGTACAAAACGTACTTAGATTTACAATTTATCTAGATCCTTGGATTAATAAAAATAAAAAAGGAAGGCTAAGAATAGAACTGCTCTGCCTCGTTCGACTAGCGTTAATTGATATTTTAATCAGAAATGTAAGACAAGAAACGGTGTTGAAAAAATATTCAGACCTAGCAGATTCAAATGAAAGAACAAAGTATAGCAAAAATCAATTAAGGTACTTAATACATTTGGCTTATTTGCAATTGGAAAACAAAGCCTTGACACCAATATTTTTTTTTGAGGAAAAGTTACGCAAAATTTTGCTTAAGCAATATTGTTTGGAGAAAGTTGAAAAAGTGGAAAAGATTTTTTCGAAGCCACCTTCAATCGACCTTTATTTCAAAAAAAGAGTTTTAAATGACAATTATCTGAACCAGCTTAAAGGGTCATCTGTTGGTCTTTCTCATTTCAGGTTGTCACAAAACATAAGCCTAATGGAAACAAAAGGTTATCTAGAAGGGGACTGGTGGGTACAGAGCTTAGCTGCGTCCTTACCTATTAAAATGGCACCAATGACTTTTAAGGGAAAAACTGTTTTAGACGTATGCTGTGCCCCTGGAGGAAAGTCATTTCAATTGGTTGACATGGGAGCTATTTTGACATCAATTGATAAGTCCGAGAAAAGGTTGGAGATTATGAGGGAAAGTTTGTTCCGATTGAATTATGATTTCGATCTAATTAACATAGACGTTTTTGACTACGAGCCAAAAAAAATGTTTGACATAATCCTTTTAGATCCGCCGTGCACGGCAACCGGAACTATCGGTAAAAACCCTGATCTTCAATTTCTTGACCCAGTTGAAAAATTAGATGAGTTAATAAAAGTTCAACAAAAAATGTTAGAACGCTGTTCCCACTGGCTGACCGATAATGGATTTTTAATTTATTCTGTCTGCTCTCTCCTGAAAGAGGAGGGAGAGAACCAGATAGAAAAATTTCTGAGAAACAATAAAATGTTTAGTGCTGTTCACTCAGTAGAAAAATATCAACTAAAGAAAGATGGTTTAGAAATTCAGAAAGATCGAGGAATGAGAATAATGCCATTTTATGAAGAAAATATAGGAGGGACCGAAGGTTTTTATTTTGCATATTTGCAGGTAAAAGGAAGTAAATAAATGCGGTTTTTTATTACGGAGTTATTGTTCTTTTGTGCCGAGAAATGTTTTCTAAACATAATAAAGCAATTCACAAAAATATTTTCTAGTCACCAAAAATTAGTTTTCTCTAAAGAACTACCAGTTTCTAGTAGAGGAAATATTGAAATTGGCCAGAAACTGCTAAAAAAAGCAAATTTGTTTGGTTATGTTCTACTAGATGTGAAAACTGACAATCCGTGGCGTATTTTTCCGTTTTCTGAAGAGGTGGAGGTTGGCATTGACGGTTTTTCATGGCTTCATGATCTTGCCATCATAAACAACCGTAGTTCTAGAGACTTATCAGAAGCTTGGATAAATTTGTTTCCGTTAGGTCGGTTAAATGTGAACATATATTCAAGTTCCTCGAGGCTGATAGCAATACTTATGAATTTTTCCTATTTAAAAATTACGTGCGAAAAAACAACATTAAATAAACTAAAAACGATAATTAAAAACGATTATTTCTTCCTAAATTTATATAAAAATTTTTCATTTAACATTTTAGAAAAACTAGCTATCTACCACAGCCTGATTTTGTCTGGCTATGTCTTTAATTTTACAAAAAAAAAGCAGAAGAAAATGATTAGTTCGATGACAAAACTGCTACTCATTTACAAAGCTAAAGCAAAAATGGGCGAAGTGAGAAATCCAGAAGAGTTGTCAGAAATATTTTTCTATTTGTTGGAAATATTTGAAATAGCAAAAATCTTAGAAAATGATAAGCCGTTCATTGAAGTAGAAAAATTAAGAAAATTATCGGGTTTTTTTGGTTCCTCTATCCGATATCTCCAGTTTGGTAATGGTAGCTTAGTTAGTGCTCATGGTGGTTGTTTAGGAAATTACAATAGGTACGTAAAATTTCTTGGAGAAGTACAAAACTATAAAAGAGGTAATAAAATCTGTGACTTGGGTTTCAAGCGACTTGATGGAGCTAGAATGTCAATGATTGTTGATGCAAGCCCCCCTCTTTATGGAAAGAGGGATCGAATTGCTCATGCAAGCTTTTCCTCGTTTGAGTTATATTATGGGTCCAAGGCAATCTTTGTTAACTGTGGGGGTGGAAGCAGGTTTGGTCATGAATACAGGAAGTACTGTCAAAGTTCAAAAGCGCATAATGTGCTGTTATTCAATGAAAAATCACAATGCTCTTTTGGAAAAAGATTATTTTCGAAAAGCACCCCATATTATTATATAAAAGATGGTCCTAGGAATACTAAGATAAACTGTATAAATTCTATTACAGAAAAAATTGTTGAACTATCCCATGATGCATATAAAAAAGATTATGGAATATCGGTTCATAGAAGAATTTCTGTGGATCTTCTGAAAAATCGTGTGATGGGACAAGACATGGTAAACCCTGATGGTGAGCCAAGAGAAAAATTGAGAGATACAGCTGTTTGTCTCTATTTTCATGTCCACCCCTCAATAGTTTGTAGAAAAAAGAAAAGTGGAGTTTTGATAGAAATTCCAGGTGATAAAAAAATGTTTTTTACACATAAAGGGGGAGATTTGACCTTGGAAAAATCAACTTACGTAGGCGACTTTTTTGAACCTCAGGAAATTACAAAGTTGGTTATTAGAAATAATGTCGAAAAAAGTGAGAGTAAAATAAGTTGGAAAATAGAGGAGATTATTGATTGAAGCCAGGAATATTACCGATCCGACGAGCGCTTATTAGTGTTAGTGAAAAGAGTAATTTGAAAGATTTAGCAAGCTTTTTAGAAGGAAGGGGCGTTGAAATCGTCTCAACTGGGGGAACGGCAAGCTATCTAAAAAAAGAGGGTTTGAAAGTTAAAGAGGTGAGTGATTTGACGGGTTTTCCTGAGATTTTAAATGGGAGAGTTAAAACATTACATCCGAAAGTTCATGCTCCAATACTCTTTGATAGAGACGATCCCGTAAGCGTTCAAGAATTAAAAAAAATGGGCTCTAAAGCTATAGACTTGATAGTTGTCAACCTCTATCCGTTCGAAACTATCTTAAAAAGTAAAGCGCCAAGAAAAGACATAATTGAAAATATCGATATAGGGGGAGTAGCTCTAATGAGAGCTGCAGCCAAGAACTTTGAGCATGTAATGGTCATTTCGGATCCAGGTGATTATGTCGAATTAAAGAATGAGCTAACCAATTTCAAAGGTTGCACCAGACAAAAAACAAGAAAGTTTTTTGCCGGTAAAGCATTCTCTCAAACTTCTTATTACGATCAATTAATTACTGGATGGTTTCTATCTAAAAAGCAGCTCGGATCGATTAACAGCCGCGTTTTTGGTGGAACAGCAAAAAAAGCTTTGAGATATGGTGAGAATCCCCATCAAAAAGCGTTATATTTACACATTCCCGATCAAGAGAGAAAAACAAATAACATCTTGAATATTTCAAAGGGTACTTTGTCCTACAACAACCTAATAGACGCGACCGCCGCTTACAAAATATTATGTGAGATGGAAGATTATAAAAAGGCGTCCTGTGTAATTATAAAACACGGTAATCCGTGTGGAGTAGCAATAGATAATAATTTATCAGCCGCTTATAAAAAAGCTCTTGAAACAGACCCTGTTTCTGCTTTTGGTGGAATTGTTGGGATAAATAAACAGGTTGATGAGAAACTGGCAAAAAAAATATCAAGTATATTTACAGAAGTAATAATTGCTAAAAGCTTTTCTCCCAAGGCACATAAAATACTGAGTTTGAAAAAAAACATAAAAATTGTCGAGATAAGGAGATTTGATGGTACTTTGTTAGATGAAGAAGAGATAAGATCTGTTATGGGTGGATATCTCGTTCAAGAAACATCCTTCAGTAAGGCTAATCACGAGGAACTTGAGGTGGTTACGAAAAGGAAACCAAGCAAGGGAGAATTAAACAATTTAATTTTTTTATGGAAGATAGTTAAACATGTAAAATCAAATGCTATAGTTGTCGGAAATAATTTCTCCGTAACGGGAATTGGAGCTGGGCAGACTAATAGAGTTGGAAGTGTCAAACTCGCGATCAATAATTTAAAAAAGATAGAAAAGACGGATAAAAAAAATCATAGGGTTGTTTTCAATGGTATGGCCTCCGACGCTTTCTTTCCATTCCCAGATTCAATTAAAATGGCTTCTAGAAATGGAATATCTTGTATTATCCAGCCTGGCGGATCAATTAACGATTCAGATGTCGTAAGTGCTGCGAATAAGCTAAATATAGCTATGGTTTTTACAAAGAGACGACTGTTCAGTCACTGAATATGGGCTTGGACTCTGCAGCTAAAAGTATGGGAACACCGTCTCTCACTGGAAATTTTATTTTGGCAACTTTGGATATAAGACAATTTTCTTTCTCATCGTAGTATAAATTGCCACCACTAATAGGGCAGACCAGTAATCTTGTAAGATTAGTGTTGAAATCGGTCTCAATGTTATTGGATGTATTGGCTTTCAAGATCATTTTCCGACGATAATTTCATTAAAGTTACTAAAACGTCTAGTCTCTTTTTTATTGTGTCTGCTTCTAACAATACCTGTTTCTCCTCTGGTTCAAAGGGGCAGAGCATTGACAAAGAATTCACAAGAACCTCTTCTTTGGCCTTTTTAAGAACTTCCCAGTCAGAAGCTATTTGTGCGCTATCCAGATATTTCTTCAAAATTTCCAAAAAGCCGTTTCGGTCGAAACCATTTATATCTTCAAAAGGTACTAGGTCATTTTTGTAAAAACCCCAATCGATGTGAGAAAGAATATAAGGCTTTTCATGTTCAACTTCATTTTTAAAATTAAATCTCGAAACACCTTCCAGAGTAATTAGGTACCTTCCGTCTCCGGTTTCGGTAAAAGATACAATTCTACCGGCACAACCAACCCTTTGGTACTTGTTACTATCACTTTGAAATTTTCCTTTATTAATTTTAATCGGCTGTATCATTCCTATTAGTCTATGCTTCGTTGCAATTGTATCTTCAACCATATTAATGTATCTTGGTTCAAATATATTAAGTGGGAGCCTGCTGTTAGGTAGTAACAATGCTCCAGGCAACGGAAATAAGGGTATATTTTCTGGTAATTCTTTCATGTTTTCTTAAACAAAAATTAGAGATGTAAGAGATCTTCGACCTTTTTTTGAAAGCGCATCATCGCTGCCGAGGTGTTCAAAGATTGATAATAGCTGTTTTTTTGCAAGACCCTCTCTCCACTCTCTGTCTTCTTTAAACATTTCCAAAAGTACGTCTATACACTCGGAAAAATTATTCTCCTGCAAGAGTATTTTGGAGTAATTCATCTTAGCGTCCAGGTCAGAGGGGTTCTTGTTAATTTTATCTAAGATTTCGCTTTTACTGCTCTCGACATGACTATTTTTTAAAAGCTCGTAAGATGAAATAGCAACTTGAACCATGCTATCTTTAATTATATCTGGTGATAAACCTTTAATTATCTGTTCGATTTCATCAAAATTCTTCAATCCAATAAGCGATTTAATTAATAAAGAGAAGTTTTCGGGTGATGGGTTGGACCTAATCAGTTGTTCTAAAACTATTTTTGCATCTTCAAATCGTTCTTCAAGGAGCAAATTATTTATTTCCTCTGTTTCATCGACAACCTTTTTTGAAAACTTCTTTATAAGAGTCTCAAAAAATTTTTCTACCTCAGGTTCACTTTTTGCTCCCATAAAGCCATCAACAGGTTGTCCGTCTGAAAAAGCAAACACGGCAGGTATAGACTGTATTCTAAGCTGAGAAGCTATAGCTTGGTTCTCGTCGATATTTACCTTTACTACTTCCAGCTGTTCTTTTCTATTAAAAGCTTGACGTTCTAAGATGGGCGTTAGAGCTTTGCAAGGTCCACACCAAGGCGCCCAAAAGTCTACGATCATGATCTTTTCTTTGGATTTCTCTATCACATCGGAAACAAAAGTAGCCTCACTAACACTTTTTATCGTTTCTGTTGTCATCAGATTTTATTCCTCCGTATTTCAGTTTATATAATTCATTAAATCTATTAACAAACTTTTTTCTCACAAAAAATGGCGTGGCTGGCGACAAATAATTTTCAAACCCCTTAACACTCACCTGTTTTCCAAATAATTTGTCAGCTTCTTTTTTGGAAAACCCAGCTAACTGTATGGCCTCCAACCAAGCAGCCATTTTATCGGCTAACTTTACCTGTTTCTTAATCATTTTTATTTTGGTTGTGGGGATATTAAATCGTATGCAAATCGCCATTGTTAACTTCTCGTCTAATGTCTCATAAGTCATACCGAGGTGCGTTTTAAGAGGGGATATCATGTCGCTTATCACGTATTCGGCAGAGTCGTGAAGTAAGGCAAATAATTTTGACTGATTATCCATTTTTGGAAATTGGGTTGAAAAAATATTTTCAACTAACAAGCTGTGCTGAGCTACTGAAAAAGGATAATCACCAATAGTTTGGCCATTCCATCTTGCCAAAAATGATAAGCCATGGGCGATATCTTCAATTTCTATGTCCAAAGGGCTAGGGTTTAATATTTCAAGCCGTCTGCCTGAAAGCATTCGTTGCCAAGCCCGTTTCATTTTGAAGTTGCAAAAATCATAATAACTCCTATTACTTATACAAAAATTGCAGGGAAAATAAAATGAGTAAAGATTTTATAGTCAAAGATATCGGTTTAGCTTCTTTTGGAAGAAAAGAAATTGCTATTGCTGAAACAGAGATGCCTGGGTTAATGGCCATCAGAAAAGAGTTTGAAGGTAAAAAGCCACTAGCAGGAGCAAGGATTGCAGGAAGCCTTCACATGACAATCCAGACCGCGGTATTAATAGAGACTCTAGTTGACTTGGGTGCAGATGTACGATGGGCTAGCTGTAATATCTTTTCGACACAAGATCATGCTGCTGCAGCTATCGCAGAGAGCGGAGTGCCAGTTTTTGCATATAAAGGAGAGACCCTGGACGAATACTGGGATTATGCTGATAAAATTTTTCTATTTAAGGAAGAAACAGCCAATCTTATTTTAGATGATGGTGGCGATGCTACAATGTACATATTGTTGGGAGCAAGGGCAGAAGGCGGTGACACAGACTTTTTGGAAAATCCGGCGTCTGAGGAAGAGGAATCCCTTTTTAAACAAATTAAAAAAAGATTGCAATTGAGCAAAGGCTGGTTTTCCAAGCAAAAAGATTCAATTCTTGGCGTTTCAGAAGAAACAACCACAGGCGTTAACCGACTCTATCAATTGGAACGCGAAGGAAAGCTACCCTTTCCAGCTATCAACGTAAATGACAGTGTCACAAAATCAAAGTTTGATAATAAATATGGCTGCAAAGAGTCATTAGTAGACGGGATAAGAAGAGCAACAGACACAATGATGGCCGGTAAAGTAGCTGTTGTGTGTGGTTACGGTGATGTTGGAAAGGGCTCTGCGGCATCATTGCGAGGTGCGGGAGCACGAGTGAAAGTTACAGAGGTGGACCCAATATGCGCATTGCAGGCCGCGATGGATGGTTTTGAAGTCGTAACACTAGAAGATACCGTTGAAACAGCAGATGTGTTCATAACAGCTACGGGGAATAAAGATGTTATAAAATTAGACCACATGCGGCAAATGAAAAATATGGCTATTGTAGGAAACATAGGTCATTTCGATAATGAGATTGAGGTAGCAGCTCTTAAAAATCAAAAATGGACGAGTATAAAAGACCAGGTTGACATGATAGAAATGGCATCAGGTAGAAATATAATTTTATTGTCTGAAGGAAGATTGCTTAATCTTGGAAACGCAACAGGCCATCCCTCTTTTGTTATGTCCGCAAGTTTTAGCAATCAAGTTCTTGCCCAGATAGAGCTATGGAAAAATGGGAAGAACTACTCTAATAGCGTATACACTCTACCAAAACATCTGGATGAGAAAGTTGCGACGCTGCACCTTGAGAAAATTGGAGTGAAACTTACAAAACTTGAGAAAGATCAGGCAGATTACATCGGTGTAAGCGCGGCGGGACCATTCAAAAGCGACAGTTATCGCTATTAAATTATACCTTGCGTCCCCGCTTTCCAAAGCCATGCGACTTTTGATTGTCCATGTCAATAGGCCACCGTGGTCGTGGGGATAAGCTCATATTATCTTCGCTACCACCGAGATATATTTGAGCTCCAGCATATGCAATCATTAAACCGTTGTCTGTACAAAGGGCAATTGGCGGTGCAGAGAAATGTACATTTAGCTCCTTACACAGCCTCTTCAGTGAGTCTCTTATAGTTTTATTTGCTGCAACGCCACCAGCTAAAGAAAAGGACATTTCTTTGTCGGAAGAAATCTTTGAGAATAGCTCTAGGGCTTTTTTTGTTTTATTCTCAAAAATCAGTTTCATAGCCTCTTGAAACGATGCGCAAATATCTCTTTGATCATGAAGATATAAGCCAGACTGCTTTTCAACCAGGCGATCTACCTGTCTTCTTACAGAAGATTTAAGACCTGAAAATGAAAGATCACAGTCATTTTTATTAATAAGAGGTAGGGGAAATGAAAACCTATTTTTATTCCCTTTTGTTGCATATTTTTCTACTTCCGATCCTGAAAAGATAGGAAGGCCCAACATTTTGGCTACTTTATCAAAAACCTCACCTGGCGCATCATCAATAGTGGTTCCAAGTCTTTCTATCTTGTTTGCCCCCGAAACAGCCAAATACTGACAATGTCCACCAGAAGCCAAAAGTATTAGATAAGGATAGCTAAGACTATCTGTCATTTGAGGGGTTAGCGCATGACCAATAAGGTGATTAACACCGATTAAAGGTTTTCCTGTCGAAAAAGCCAATCCTTTCGCAAAATTGATACCAGATAAAAGACCTCCAATTAAACCAGGACCTGCTGTGACACAAATAATATCGATACAATCAAGTTCGAGGTTACATTGTTCTAGAACTTCTTTAAAGCATACATCTATTCTTTCAGAGTGCGCACGGGCAGCGATTTCTGGTACTACGCCGCCATAGTCTTTATGGAGTTTATCCTGCGACTCTGTCACAAGACCCATTTGTTCTAATGTTAGACCTTCTGCTGTAAATAACTCATCTTTAAGATCTATTTTTATAATTCCTATAGATGTGTCATCGCAGCTACTTTCGATTCCTAGGGCTATGATAGACTTGTGCATAGTTATATATTACATTAATTGATAATTTATAAATTAGAAAATTGAGAAAATGAGTAACGGTACCCCTCTAGAAAAATTAGTCATCGGTACAAGAGGATCGCCTCTTGCATTGGCACAAGCTAATGAAGTTAGAAATAAAATATTATCATCAAATGATTTGGATCCTGATCAAGTAGAGATAGAGGTTATAAAAACGAGTGGTGACAAGTTTTTAAATACGTCTCTTTCAAAAATTGGAGGAAAGGGTCTCTTTACGAAAGAGATCCAGCAAGCACTCATCGACAAGAGAATAGATATAGCTGTTCACTCCATGAAAGATGTTGAAACGGAGCTACCAGAAAAATTAGTTATCTCAACTATACTTGAACGCGAAGATGTAAGAGATTCGTTTATATCCAGAAAATACTCTTCAATTGCAGAGTTACCAATGGGGTCTGTTGTGGGAACTTCTTCTCTTCGAAGGAAGGCACAGTTACTAAATAAGCGAAATGACTTAGAGGTGGTTGAGTTTAGGGGTAATGTCCAAAAAAGACTTGAAAAGCTAGATAAAAACGTTGCCGTTGCGACTTTTTTAGCTACTGCTGGGTTAAACAGGCTGGGGTTAGAAAAGCTCATTAATCCTATATCAACAGATGAAATGCTGCCGGCTGTAGCTCAAGGAGCGATCGGAATTGAACATTTATATAGCGATAAAATCGAAGAAATTCTGGCACCGCTAAATGACAGTGTATCAAAGAAACGAGTCGAGGCGGAAAGAGCATTTTTGAGAGAGCTAGACGGTTCCTGTAGGACACCAATAGGTGGCTTGGCACAAAAAAATAATGAAGAGTTTAAATTCATGGGAGAAATAATAAGCGCTGACGGTAAAGAAAAGATACACGACGTCTGGCAAGGAGACTGGGCAATGTCGGAGGAAATTGGGCGCGAGGCGGGAAGAGAGATAAAGTCTAGAGGAGGAAAAAATTTCTTCCAGTAAAGAAATTCTTCTAACTCGGACTTATAAAGACAGTTGCCGCTTTAAAGAAATGTTAGAACAAGAAAAATTTAATGGAAGGGTTTTGATATTCCCCCTCTTAGAAATAGACTTCTTGAAAACAAGTATAAACTTAAAAGAAGCCGATGTTTTAGTTGTTACGTCTGTTTATGCCTTAGAAAAACAAAAAATTGAATTGCAGAATTTTGAAAAACCCATTTTTGCAGTTGGGCAAAGATGTGATGGATTGCTAAAAAAAATAGGGGCGACTAATATATTCATTTACTCTAATGTTAAACACTTGCTTAGTGGCTTTAAAAACCACTTCAGGAACAAGCGCCCACTTGTGGTTTACTTGCGAGGCGACGAAATATCTTACGACTTGAAGGCAGATCTTTTGAAGCACGATTTTAATTGTGAAGAGCATGTAGTTTATAAGCAGAAAAGAAACATTCAGAAAAAAGACCTAGGAAAGATCTTATCTGGGAAAAATTTGAAGGGTATTGCATTATTCTCAGAAAAATCTGTAGATAGTTTGATAAATTCCGCGCCACGCAAAAATCTAGATAAAACATTTTTCTGTTTTAGCAAAAAAATTGAAAATAGATTAAGATCAGTTTTGAATAAAAATATTAAATGTAAGACAATTCAAGAGCCTTTAATTTCTAATATGGTTAATATGATAGTTAAAGAGTATTCACATTATTAAGACTAAAATTAAAAAGCTTAAAAGTGACAGAAACAAGCATAAAAAATAATTTGAAAAAAAAACAAGATCAGCGAAACAAAGCTGGCTATACCTTTAACTATGCTCTTCTTCTAGCGGTGGTCAGTTTAGCGCTATTAGCAATAGCCTTTGGCATTCTATATTTTATTCTCTTTGTTGAAATTAAAGATCTAAAAGCTGAGTTGAACTCCAAGTTGAGCAAAAACGCCTTCCTTTCGGAAAAAGTGAAAATTGAGAGTTCACAAATTGAAGTTTTAAAATTAGAAAAGGAATTTCTGCTTTCAAAAATAAGTAACGTAAATGATTTGGTCAAAACTAATTCTGAAGAGTTAGAGAGAAAAATAACTGCCGTCAATTCTAAAAATATAAAATTCAAAGAAAAAAATGAGACCAAAAGCAAAAGTGACAGAATTGATAAGAGTATGCCAAGAGACCAAACAGATAAGCTGGAGGATTTTCAATTAACATATAAAAACGATTTAGATTTGTTGAAGAAACGCATATCTCAGAACGAAGAGTTTATTGAAAAGAACAAAAAGAGTTTATCTATTTTAAGAAGCTCTTATCAGAACATTGACAAAAAGAAGACATTAGAAATAGGTCAAGAACTCTTAATGTTAATAGAAGAATTCAAAGAGATTTCTTATTATGCCTTGAAAAATGAAATAAAAACTGATGAGAAACAGGACTGGAAGGATTGGATAACGAGTTATCTTAACACTGTTTTTATTTCCAGATCTACTAAGCCTATTGATGGTGATCACACTGACGCGATACTATCTAGGATTGACCATGCCCTAAAAAACGGAAAGTTAGATGCTGCCAAAAGAGAGATAAGTAATTTATCAATAGAGACCAGAGATTTGATGAAAGATTGGATTCAAAAGCTGGAAAAACTTATTGAAATGGAAGATAAGATAAATCAGTGATTTGGGTGTTTATAAAGGCAATATTTTTCTTTAGCATTGCAATGGCGCTAGCAGTTGGATTTAATCTTTTAGAGGATACCGATGGAACGCTAACCATTGATTTTCTCAGTAGAGAATACCAATTAACTTTTTTGTCTTTCTTTGCGCTTACTTTAGCGCTTTTATTTACAATTTTATTGATAAATATAGTCGTAAAGTTTTTATGGTCTCTGATTGGATTTCTAAAAGGAGATGATACAGCGCTTAAAAGGTTCTTTGAAAGAAGATCAGAGAGAAAAGGACAGAGCTTTCTAATCAGCGCATATACAGCGAGCTTTGAGGGGGATCATGAAAGAGCTTTATTGGAACTTAAGCGCAGCAAAAAATATCTAAAGTCAAACTCTTTGCCCAATATATTGTCTCTGAGTTCATATGAGGCGAGAGGAAACTTATCTAAGCAAGAAGAAATTTTTCAGGAATTAGTCAGAGACAAAACGACCCGTAGCATGGGTTTGTTTGGCCTTATAAAAATGAAATTATCCGAAGGTAATACTAGCTTGGCGCTTAAACTTACGGATCGGTTAATCAAATTAAAACCTCAAAACCTATCGTTTAATAAAACTTTTTTTAATCTGCAACTCACTGAGGAAGATTGGGATGGGGCACTGACGACGTATAAAAAAATTAATAAGATCAAAAAAGTAGACAAAGAAGCCTACAGCAAAGGAGAAAGTATCCTTTTATTTCAAAAAGCCAAGGAACTTCGGTCTGCAGGAAAGACGCTAGACGCGCTAAAAGTTTCCAGGCAGGCTTTAAAAAGATTTGCTGGCTTGGTTCCAAATTCAATTCTTTTGTCCGAACTAGAATTACTGGAAGGACAAAAAAAGAAGGCTGAGGCAGTATTACTGAGTTCATGGAAAGCTATCCCTCATCCTGATATAGCCAAAAAATTTGCAGAAATTGAAAGCGATGAAAGTGTAGAAGCGCGCATAGAGCGTTTTAAAAAGATCTTAAATGTTAAAAAGACGGATACCGAAACGAAAATATTAAATGCCGAGTTAAATATTCTTTCTGAAAATTTTCCTGAAGCGAGAAGAGCTATCAGTGATTTGATAGAAACAGATAAAGCTAATGCTAAGGTCTATACTCTTATGGCAGCTATCGAAAAGGGGGTTGGATCATCAGACGCTGTTGTAAAAGGTTGGCTTGCAAAAGCCGTCACCGCAAAGCGCTCGAAGAGGTGGATTTGCTCAAACTGCGAAAGTCAAAGTGAATGGGAACCAATTTGCAAAAAGTGTGGAGAGTTTTCGTCACTAGAGTGGAGAGAAGAAAGATATGAAAATCTAGAAAGTAATGACCAAAGCGAAATACTCCCCCTTATAATTGGAGAGAATGCTAGTATGCCTGATATACAAGTAGACAAAGCTGAATTAGATGTTAAATAATCTCCTTGTACAATTTGATATAATTTTTTAAAAAGGTCGCGTTTTGCTTATAAAAATTTTCTTGATTAACTTCGTAACTCTGGCCGTTTTGGTGAAAGCAGCATTTTCTCAGATGACGGCTTTAAATGCTGAAATAAGTAGTTTAGTGCGTCCTAATTGGGAATTTGAGTCCTTTTGGGCAATCCCTCGAGTTGGAGACACTAAACCTATCGTAGTGATAAGCCTTTTATCTGAGAAAAACAGTGTAAATGTTCGGTGTTTAGATCTTGAATATTTTGAAATAAAAAAAACATTCAAACCCAGGGCTAAATTAAAAAGAGAGTTTCTCCATAAAATTATGTGCAAATCTATAAACAGAGCAATAAAAAATACAAACGGCTTAGAAAGAATAGTTCTTAAAACCGGTATGAGAGAAGTTGGTCTGAGGTTTGACTTTTTAAGTGGCTGGATTGAAATCGTGAGAATCCCTAATCCTCCACAACCAGAAGAATTGCATGAACAGGGTAGCGGCTTAGATCTGCACCAACAAGATACCTAGTTATAGAATGCTCTCATTTCCTTTAGATGGGGATCTTGGTATGAGCAGTGCTACTATCAAAGAAATAAAAGATAGTATTGCAGCCAAATAAAATACGGCGCTATTGTTATAAATCCAAATATAGCCTAGTAGGACTGGAAGAAATACCGCAGATATATGGTTTATTGTAAAAGCTACAGCTGCAGTCGGTGCAAAGTCTTCAGGATCTGCAATTTTTTGAAAATATGTTTTCATTGCGAAAGCGAGCCCAAAAAACATATGGTCCGCTATAAAAAGAACAGATGCGACAAGGTAAGACCACTCGAAATAGTAAAGACCGGCATAAAGAAGAAAAATTATCATAAGGCCAAAATACTCAACAATTAAAGACAGCCTTTCCCCAAAATTTTCTATGAAGCGTCCTATTAAAGGGGCCATAAATATATTGATTAAAAAGTTTGTTAGAAGGAGAAGAGTAATCTGGTGAACGTCGAAACCATATTTTTCAACCATCATGAAACTTGCAAAAACAACGAATATCTGACGTCTAGCCCCTGAAAAAAACTGCAAGGTGTAATACACCCAATATCTGCGCTTGAGTACGATACTGAGACGTTGCTTTTTGCCAATGTGAAACTTTGGATAATAAAAAAAGCAAAAGACAACTATTGATAAACATAATGTACCTGCACAGAAGTAGATGAAAAAATAATTGAAGTTGAGATTAAGCCAAAGAATTATAATAGCGATATAAACAAAAAATGCCGACCCCGATCCAGCAGCTACAATCCAGCCTATTGATGATGGTGCCGTTTCTTTCTTAAGCCATTGCAGTTGAAGAGATTGATTTACTGTTTCGTAATAATGAAAACCAATTGAGCTAATTAATGTTGTGAGGATCAATCCTTGAAAGCTTGGGAAAAGAGCAGTAACGGCTACCGCTACCGCCAAAAGAGCCAGCGATATATAGGCAAGTATTTGTTCGCTAACATAGAACAAAATGAAAATCACGCAGACAGCAAGAAAGCCTGGTATCTCTCTAACACTTTGAAGCCAACCTATTTCGATCCCAGAAAAATCTGATACCTCTATTACAAAGTTATTCAGCAAAGCTACCCAAGTTGAAAATGCAATGGGCATAGCCATAGCGAGTAAAATTAGTAATCCAAAAGGCTCTTTTGAAAAAACTGTTTTTTTTAATATATATGAGATATTAAGCATTGATGGGATTTGGAAATGAATAACAAAATTTTTACAACAGTTTGTGAGCTACTGGAAAATGGCGCAAATGAGAGAGACCATGATTTTCACATTATGACGTTTTGTACCATTGGAAAGTTAGGAGTGGAAGCAAGAAGTGTTGTATTAAGAAATTTTAATAAAGGAAAAAATATTATTCGCTTTCATACTGACTACAGAAGCCCAAAACTAAATGATATTAGAAATAACCCAAACACAGTGTGCTTAGTATATAGCTACAAGCTGAAAACTCAGTTAAGAATAAAGACACACTCTAGTATCCATTACGAAGATTCTATATGGAATGCGGCTTGGGATAGCACGGGCCTTTCATCGAGAAAATGTTATTTAACTAAGTACGATCCTTCATGCAATATTGATGAAAAAGATGATGGGCTCCCACTTGAATTAAAGGGTAAGACACCTTCTTTGCAACAGAGTGAAGAGGGAAAAAAGAATTTTTGTGTTGTCGACAATAAAATATTGGAAATGGATTATCTTTATCTCAAATCATCTGGCCATGAAAGGATGCGACTAGACTTTAATGGCAATAAATTTAGCTGGATGGCACCTTAGAGGATCGTCCGCATATAAATCTCACCGTTTATCATTACGGTTTTTAAGGAGGGACATAATACATTGTTTTTGTCCGAAATCTTAATAAGCTCTAAAAATATATGCGCGCTTTCAATCTTTGAATTATTGAGCATATCTCTCCGCATAGAGGAGTTCCACGTAGATTTTTTGTCGGAAAGAAATTGGCGCTGTTGTGCTAAATCTTCGGCATTCACCTGAATTTTTTCAGACTTTGCGATATTGACACACTCTTCATGAAGGCCCTTTATGAATGATCGCCCATGCTCAGTTGAAGCAATTTCTCCTACAGTTGCGTTAAATAGAGTAGTGGCTCCAGCTACTGTTGCGATCAGTATCCACTTATGCCAAAGGTCTACAGTGATATTATCGGAGTACTTAATGGAGAAGTTTGCTGAACTACAGGCGTCAAAAAATTTTCTTCCGTCTGTTTCATCAGCGTTATTCAAGTGACCAAAAGTGAGGGAGTGAATATCATTAAAATGGTGAATCTCACCCTCTTGGCTCAACGTAGAAAATATGTGCGCAATACCCCCAAATAAGCGAGCGTTTGGAAATTTACTCATTAATTTTTCTATGTGTGTATATCCATTAAGCAAAGGGATAATTATCGATCCGTCCTTTACAGGAAAATTTGACTGTAGAATTGTGTCTAAATCATACGCCTTATTAGTAAGCACTATTACATCAAAGATACTGTCCACCTTATCCAATGTTACTAGATTGGGCTTCATTGAAAAGTCGCCTTTTGGGCTCTTTATTATTAGACCTGTTTTTTCTAATTTTTGCTTTCTTTTGTCTCTTACTAGAAAAGTAACATCCATACCCACTTCAGCCATTCTTCCGCCGAAATAACCACCAACAGCTCCCGCACCTAAAACAAGAAGTTTCATGTGTCCGCTACCTTCCGCATATGTTGTACTTTTTTATTCAAGACCTCTTATTCCTCTCGTAGACCAGAATTAAAAGCAATCTATTTAGCGTACTCATGAACCAAAAATGGGTTCTGTGCCTTTTTTCACATTTTTCTTTCAAAACGAGTATTTAAATAATATGGTAAGGATCTATATTAAATTGTCCAAGCAGTCAAATTAAGACAAAAAAACAAACCAATCTTTGAGTTTTACAAGTCAGTTTAATCAACACGCGTTTTTGGAATAAATAATGAATGATCTTAGTTACAGAGCAAAGGTTTTTAAGACGGTGTGGGTTTCTGACGTGCATTTGGGAACAAAGGGGTCAAGAGCTAAGGAATTTCTAGAGTTTCTAAAGACCATTGAATGTGAAAAAATTTATCTTGTTGGTGACATAGTGGACGGTTGGCAATTATCCAAAAGATGGTACTGGCCACAGACCCATAATGATGTTGTGCAGAAAATTTTAGAGAAAGCAAAAAGAGGCACGGAAATCATATTTATCCCAGGGAATCATGACGAGGTTGCTAGAGACTTTGTGGGCCTTACAATGGGAGGCATAAAGGTTAAGGATGATGACATACATCACACAGCTGATGGCAAAAAATTCTGGGTCGTTCACGGAGATTTGTTTGACAACGTTATTCAGCACGCAAGGTGGCTCGCCTATATTGGTGATTGGGCGTATGTATTTTTATTGAAAATAAATGCTGTTTTTAATGCTATTAGACGTCTCTTTAAACTCCCTTATTGGTCTCTTTCACAATATTTAAAATCAAAAGTGAAGTTAGCTGTTTCGTTTATGTCTGCTTTTGAAAAGTCCATCGCGACAGAGACTAGGCGAAGAGGTTGTGATGGCGTGATTTGTGGTCATATTCATAAGGCTGAGATGAAAACTGTTGAAGATATAATCTATGCTAATGACGGAGATTGGGTAGAATCAATGACTGCTTTAGTTGAGAATCTTGATGGTAAACTTGAAATAATCGAGTGGGCTAAAACAAAAGGCAGATTGGCACCGGTCGAAAGCGCTAAGTAGGGCTAAATTGTCGAAAATAGTGATTACAACAGATGCGTGGACACCCCAAGTCAATGGCGTCGTCGTTTGCATACAGCAGACAGTCAAACATCTGAGAGAAATGGGACACGATGTTTTTGTTATAGGCCCCGACCGTTTTAAAAATATTCCTTGCCCAACTTATCCAGAAATAAGATTAGCTCTTTTCGTAAGAAAAAAAGTATTTTCTATCCTTGATGATTTGAAACCAGATGCACTCCATATTAATACAGAAGGTCCTCTGGGAATAGCTGCTCGATCGTACGCATATAAAAACAAAATATGTTATACAACCGCTTTTCAAACACGTTTCCCTGAATACATAAAGGCACGAACAGGAATCCCGTTGTCTTGGACATACGCTTTTCTAAGATGGTTTCATAAACATTCAAAGAGAGTGCTTGTTCCTTCTAAATCAGTTCAAGAAGATCTTATCAAATGGAATGTGGGGAAACCTGAAGTATGGTCTTTAGGAGTCGATCTTTCAACATTTCAACCTAAGAAAAGAATTGCTAGAAAGAAAAAGGTATATGTGTGCACAAGTCGACTAGCGATAGAGAAAAATTTAGATGCGTTCCTAAGTCTAAAAATCGATGGAGAAAAATGGATGATAGGCGATGGCCCTGAAGAAAAAAGACTTAGAGAAAAATACCCAGACGTCAATTTCTTTGGAAATAAAAGTCATGAGGAAATAGCAAATATTTATCAAGAGTGTGATTATTTTGTCTTTCCATCAAAAACCGATACCTTTGGACTGGTATTACTCGAAGCAATGGCATGTGGGCTCCCTGTGGCGGCATATAATGTTTCTGGTCCGAAAGATGTTATCGGCAAATCGAAAGCAGGAATCTTGAGAGAAGATTTGGCTGAAGCAGTACGAGGATTAGAATCTCTTAGTGCATCAACTGCTATAAAACATGCAAAGAATTTTTCTTGGGAAAAAGCATCAGAAAAATTTTTCTCCTACCTTCATATCCGATGAGACGCCACTAACTATAGTTCTCATTAAGTGAATAACCGGCACTTCTTACCGTTCGTATCGGATCCTTTTTCAATTTACCCCTGTTGAGCGCTCTCCGTAAACGTCCCACATGGACATCTACAGTTCTTTCCTCGACGTATATATCATTGCCCCAGACTTTATCTAACAACTGTTCCCTGTTAAATACCTGTCCTGGCCTCATTAGAAAAACTTCAAGTAACTTAAATTCCACTGGCCCTAATTTTATTTCCTTTGTACCTCTAAACACTCTTTTTTTATCGCGATTTAGTTCAATATCATGAAAGACTAAAGTGTCAGAATCATTGTTGTCAATACTTCGCCTAAGTAATGCCTTTGTTCTCGCTATTAACTCTGCATTAGAAAAAGGCTTGGTTATATAATCATCTGCTCCAGTGTCAAAAGCTTTCAATTTATCAATTTCTTCAGTGCGCGCTGTGAGCATTATGATAGGTGTTTTTCTTATTTTCTTGCTTGAACGTACTTGCCTAAGTATTTCCGAGCCAGATAGATTTGGGAGCATCCAATCCAAAATAACAAGATCTGGTGTCTCATGCCTAATAAGGTCGACGGCATCTTCGCCATCTGAGCATGTAATTACTTCGTAGCCTTCGCTAGTAAAATTATATTCTATAATTTCTTGAATGTCCTTATCATCTTCAACAACCAAAACTTTTTGTTTCATAATTAAAATAACCTCTATACGGGTAGATTAACTTTTGGTCGAACAGCAACTAAATTCTCACCTGTTATCGCAAAGTGTGTCATTTCTCCAATATGAGTAGCATGATCTCCAATTCTCTCATAATTTTTTGCTATAATCATAAGGTGGGAGCCAGAGGCTACTCGTTTTTTCTTTTTTAAATATACGAGAAGATTATTAAAAAGATCGGTATACATCTGATCAACTTTATAATCATTTTTCCACACTTTTGTAGCTAACTTAGTATCTTTATCGGTATATGAGTTAATGGATCGAGTGAGCTGTTTTTTTACCTTTTCACCTAGCTCGAATATTTCTCTTCTTATTTCTATCTGGTTTTCATCGGTTAGAAGTTGGGTGCGCTTTGCTATATTTTTGCAAAGATCACCGACCCTTTCAAAAGCTCCAGAAATCTTTATTGCAGAGAATAAAACCCGTAAATCATCGGCAACAGGTTGTCTCAAAGCAATTGCCTTTATCACGGACTCGTTGATTTCATTTTCTAGAAAATCAAGCTTCTCGTCTAAAAGAATAGCCTTTTCAGCAAGTTGAACGTTATTATCCTTTATCGAAAGGTTAGTGTTATCTATAATCTGCTCGCACAAGCCACCCATCTCCACGATTTTGCTGTTAATGTGAATTAAGTCTTCGTTATATGCTGATGAAATATGTAAAGTCATTCTTTATCCTTTTCATCCAAATCTTCCGGTAATGTAGTCTTGTGTTTTTTCATTTTCGGGTTGAGTAAAAATTTTATCTGTGTCGTTATATTCAATTAAGTCTCCTAAATGAAAAAAGGCTGTTTTCTTTGATACCCGTGCTGCTTGTTGCATTGAATGGGTTACAATAATTATGGTATAAGACTCACATAGTTCATTCATAAGCTCCTCAATTTTTGCGGTAGCTATAGGGTCGAGGGCCGAGCAGGGTTCGTCCATCAAGATTACTTCAGGGCTTACGGCGATTGCTCTGGCAATACAAATTCTCTGTTGCTGACCCCCTGAAAGCCCAGTCGCTTGATCATTTAACCTATCTTTGACTTCATCTATAAGTCCTGCTTTTTCTAAACTGTTGTAAACTATATCTTTCAACTCTTTGTCATTGCTAGCCAAGCCATGAATTCTTGGACCGTAGGCAATGTTGTCAAAAATAGATTTCGGAAACGGATTTGGTTTTTGAAAAACCATTCCAACGCGTGCTCTGAGTTCGACAGGATCTATATCTGGCCCATAAATATCTTGCTCATCAAGATGAATACTCCCTTTTATTGAACAATTTTCAATGACATCGTTCATTCTATTTAGACAACGCAAAAAAGTTGATTTTCCACACCCCGAAGGACCTATAAGCGCCGTAACTATATTTTTCTCTATATTGAGGCTTATATCTCTTATCGCTTTTTTGTCGCTGTAATAAACCTCAACATTCTTTGTCCTAAATTTGCTAGTCATTATTTCACCATTTCTTCTCAAATTTTTTCCTCAATACAACAGCTAACAGATTCATTGAGATCAAAAACGCTACCAAGAATAGTATAGCTAAAGAACTCCTTTCATAAAACGCTCTTTCTGCGCTGTCAGACCACATATATATTTGAACTGGCATGGCTGTGGCACTAGACGTAAAGGTAGTTGGAATATCAATTATAAACGCCACCATACCAATCATTAAAAGAGGTGCTGTCTCACCCAATGCTTGTGCCATACCAATTATTGTTCCTGTTAAAATTCCAGGTGCAGCTAAAGGCAAAACATGATGAAGTGCAGCTTGCATTTTTGAAGCACCCAGTCCCAGAGCGGCTTCTCTAATAGATGGTGGAATTGAGCGTATAGATGCTCTTGAGGCGATAATTATCGTAGGAAGGGTCATCAAACCTAACACAAGACCACCGACAAGAGGTGCTGATCTTGGAAGACCAAATGTGGAAAGAAAAACTGATAAACCCAGCAATCCAAATACTATAGATGGGACTGCTGCTAAATTGTTAACATTTACTTCAATAAAGTCTGTAATCCTTCCAGGTTTTGCAAAATACTCGAGATATATCGCGGCCATAACAGCCAGTGGAAGTGCAAATATTATTGTAACAAAAAGGGTTAAAGCTGAACCAATAACTGACCCCAGAATTCCAGCGCTCTCTGGCTCTCTGGAGTCAGCAGATGTGAAAAATGTTTTATTGAATTTAAGTTTTGCAATATCTCTCTCTACCAAGCTATCAACCCACGCTATTTGCTTATCACTAATTCTTCTATCTTCCTCTGGAATTTCAATACTTAATCTACCTTTCAAATATTGATCTGCATCATCAGATAAATGAAGCCAAACTGCGAGATTTTGAGAACCATTACGCAACGGATTACTTTTAACAGTTTCCTTTAGATCGTATCCAGAATTAGCGGAAATGATAGCAAACAGTTCCTTTTTTTCATCTCTATCTTTTACCGCAGGAAACATTTCTATTAGTGCGCTTTGCACCAAACTATCCCAGTTAAACAGATTCATCTTTTTGTTGTCAAGAGCTCCACTTTCGTCAATGAACTTTTCAACATCGATGGAAACCTCGACCTTAAAATAAGCCTGTTGCAGAGCACTGTAGCCATTAAGTCCTATTGAAATAAGTAGGGTTGCTAGCATAATTAGTGCGAAGCTGATAGAGCCAATTCCATAAGCTTTTAATCTGGTCTCGCGGGCTCTTCTCGATTTAATACTAGTTTTAGTCATATCTTTCAGCTAACCTCCGCGATATAGAGAGTGCAAAAATATTAAGCAACAAAGTGAAAAAGAAAAGTGCTAGCCCTAGGCCAAAGGCTGACAAGGTTTTGATATCGTCAAACTCTGTATCTCCAGTAAGGAGTGAAACAATTTGAACTGTGACGGTGGTTACGGAGTCTAATGGATTGACTGTCAAATTTGCGCTTAATCCCGCGGCCATAACAACAATCATTGTCTCTCCGATAGCACGACTAACTGCCAAGAGAACAGCGCCAACCAAACCAGGAATAGCAGCGGGCAGTATCACTATGTAAATTGTTTCAGCTTTTGTGGCACCAAGCCCCATTGAACCGTCTCGCAAGCTTTGCGGAACAGCTCTAATAACGTCGTCGGATAAAGAGGAAATAAAAGGAATAATCATTATACCCATTACAGCACCGGCTGCTATAGCTGACTCAGATGAAACGTCTAAACCCAGTGAAAAACCAATATCTCTGAAAAATGGAGCAGCAGTCAAAGCGGCAAAATATCCGTAAACTACAGTTGGAATACCAGCTAAAATCTCAAGAGTTGGTTTTACGAAATCTCGAATTTTAGGCGTAGCAAACTCTGCAAGATATATTGCAGAGAAAAGGCCGATTGGGATAGCCACACACATCGCTATTAAAGAAATTAGTAGTGTACCCAACAGCACAGGTATCATTCCAAATGAGCCCTCAGCAGCCACTTGATCCGTTCTTATAGCTACATTTGGCGCCCAATGAAGTCCAAATATAAAATCAAAAAAATTATATAAATTAAAAAATCTCAACGCTTCAAAAAATAGACTTAATATAATGGCTACTGTTGTAAAAATAGCAATAACTGCTGAAGCGAAGAAAATATTAACTATAAATTTTTCAACCTGTTCCCTTGCGTTTGAGCCAGGTTTCTGTCTATAGGAAATAATCATTCCTAATAACGCAGCGCATAAAATGACCACTAATCCACGATAAAAGTGCAGTTGCTCGAAAGCAATTTTATAGTCCTTTGCAAGAATTATTATTGTTTCTTCATCAGTGGAAATCTTACCATTTGAAACATTAATAACTTTTGCCAAGATAAGGCTTACAAAAGATTCATTAAACGTGGGATTTAATTCTTGAATTTTATTGTAGAAAATTTGATCTATATAGTTTGGCCCACCGATTGTTAGAACCAATAATAGTAGGAAAGAGGGTATGAAAGCCCAGAGAAAGGATTGTTGTCCATAGTGAGACGGAAGTGCCTTTGAACGCTTTCCAAGAAATGCCGCCTTTCTCACAATACTGCTTTTTGCGTGATAATAAAAATATACAGATAACCCCAGAAGCACAAAAAAAACGAAACTTAAAGGAAGGGTCATTGACGTGAAAATCCTGTCTGTAATTTAATGTGCCATAAAGCCGATATGGTAATCGGCTTTATGGTCTAAGTAAATAGGTTAGTAAACTATGGCTTTGGAATAAGGCCAGCAGATTCTAAGGGACTACCACTCACTGTTAAGCTCATAAAGTAGTCAGCAAACTCTTGAAGTCCTGGCACTACCCCAACGTGTTCTTTTTTGACGTAAAAGAATAGTGGCCGGGAAACTTTGTACGAACTATCAGCAATTGTTCCCATTGATGGCGCTACGCCGTTTACTATGGAACCTTGAACCTTATCTTTATTTTGGTCAAGAAATGAATATCCGAAAATACCAAATCGGCCCTGATTAGCGGCAAGCTTTTCTATAATAAGGTTGTCATTTTCTCCTGCCTCGGTAACAGCACCGTCTTCTCTCAAAGCTGAACAAGAAGCTTTGTAATCCTTCTTACTCATCTTGTAAACTTTCTTACAGGTGTCGTGCATGACCAACTCCACAAAAGCGTCTCGTGTACCAGAAGATGGTGGAGGAGCCAACACATCTATCTTTACGCTTGGCAAGGACGGATTAATGTCGCTCCATCTCTTGTAGCCATTGTCTACCATTTTTCCATTAGACATTATTTTAGCTGACACTGCTTTGAAAATTTCTTCCTTAGTTAAAGAATACTGTTGTGCTTTATTGCTGTTTGAGAAGGTTATTCCATCAAAGCCGATCATATACTCAACCGGCGTTATACCGTTTGCAGTACAAGTTTCTTTTTCGCTTGATTTCATTGCTCTACTTGCGTTGGTTACATCTGGATGATCAAGACCGATGCCCGCACAAAATAGTTTTGCACCACCACCCGTTCCAGTTGATTCTATAACTGGGGCTTTAAAGTCAGTATTTTTCGCAAATCGCTCTGCAACGATTGTTGAGAATGGGAAAACAGTTGAAGATCCAACGATCGATATTTGATCGCCTTCCCTGGCTATCAACGAGCCCGTACTTAAAACTGTCGCTGCAATTGCAGCAGTAAAAAATTTTAATAAATTGTTCATTATTGACAACTCCTTTGTTAACTAGAACGTCTGATTTACGCGCACCTTCTCATTCTATCCTCACTTAAATATGTCAAAAATATGAAAACTTTATGAACAAATAAGATATTGAAAATATGATTTTTTTAACAATATCCAATTTATTTTTCTTTTTTATTCTGTTTACCTAATTTCCCTTTAGGTAGCCAAGCAGTAAATTGACTGCCTTTACCAAGTTTGGAGTCAATCTGGAGTTTTCCGCGGTGTCTAATTAAAATATGCTTCACTATCGCCAATCCTAAACCAGTACCATTTTTTTCAGCTTCAGAATTTGTGTTAGCTCTATAAAATCTCTCCGTAAGTCTAGGTAAATGTTCCGCAGAAATTCCAACCCCGTTATCCTCAATCACTATTCCAACCATACCTTTGTGTTTTTCTTTGGACAGAAAAATTCTTACTTCACATTCAGATCCTGAGTATTTAATAGCATTCTCTATTAAGTTTGAGAATAGTTGTCGCAATTGATCAACTTCCCCCATTATTGGCATCATTTTTTTAGAAATATTATTAACTAGCTTAACATTATTGTCTTTTGCGTATTGTTGTAAGCTCTGCGTTAAATCACTAATGAGTTCACTTAATGAGCAGACAGACGTAATAGGTTTGGTCTCCAGTATTTCCAATTTGGAAAGAGACATCAAATCTTTAATTAAAAGTTCCATTTTCCCAGCTTGTTTGGCCATAAGATTCAGGAAAAGATCCTTTGCCTTCGGATCATTTTTGGCGTGCCCTTGTAATGTTTCGATGAAGCCCGTGATCGACGCTAATGGAGTTCTAAGCTCATGACTAGCATTAGCAACAAAATCCGTCCGCATTTTTTCGGCTCTTATATGAGTTGACTCATCCGTTAGTTGGATAAAAATGTCGTTGAAATTGTTTGATATTTTATTTGACGATATGAAAAAAATATTTGCACTAAATTGACGAAATTGCGGACTTTGAATTTCAAAAGACAGCTTTGCCTGCTTATCTTTTTTTATTGCATTTTCAATAGCGGCCAAAAAAATTGGCGACCTGAAAACGTTCGAAATATGGGAGCCAGAATGAAAATCAGGAACGATCCCTTTAGCCTCTGTATTTATAAATGTTATCCTACCATTTCTGTCAATCAAAATATAGGGTGAGGGAAGAATGTTCAATAATCCTTTAATTACCCTGTAAGTGATCTTGGCGTTATACGTTTCTTGAATCTCCTCCTTGATAGCTTCCTGCTTAAAGTCACTAACATGGTGCTTTTCGCCTATTTTGTTAGACTTTAAATACATAAAAAATATAACAGAGCCCATGAAAACCGTTGCAGGGAAAGCCCAGGTTGGATATCCTAAGCTCGCAAAAACCACTGTTAAACCAATTAGAATAGCCGAAAAACCGATATAATCTGTAAGATTGTCTCTCATCTTAAAACCAACTCAGAATGTTCATTTTATCTTACAGTGATTCATTGTTAAATCTAGTTATCAAGTCTTTTTTTGCCAGAATTGCCATAAAATAACTGGAACAAACTAAAAAGACCGTCGTAAAGAATAAGCAAAGGCTTAGCCCTCCCAACTGATAGCTAACTCCAGATAATAGTGTTCCAACAAAGCGACCCACTGCGTTAGCTGAATAGTAAAAACCAACATCTTCGGACGCCTTTTTTTGACTTGTTAACTTCAATATCAAATAAGAATGGATGCTTGAATTAATTGCAAAAAAACCTCCAAATATAAAAAGCAGAGTGATTATTATTACAATCAGCGTAACTGACAGAGTGTTATCAAAAACAAAAGTTAACAAAGTTAAAAATAAGGTTGGAAAAATTACAATAATGGACCAGCGAAAAGCACTAGATTCTATATTAAAATCAGTTCTTCTTTGAATAATTGCTGGCACTTGAGATTGTACGAAGCCATAAAAAATGACCCATAGCGCCATGAAGCTACCTACCAAAAGGAAAACAACTTTACCGTTTGATCCCGTAACAAACATAGTTGAAAACACTTCCAATAAAAACAAAGGAATTCCAATTACGAACCAAATATCTCGAGCACCAAACAAGAAAATTCTCGACAAAGAAAGATAATTTATACTGGAAATGTCAGAAAAAACCTTTCCATCTGATCGTACTCTATTTGATTTTGTATTTAATTCAGGCGTTTTTAACACTGGGTTCAACGCAATCATTAGGGCTATAAACAAAATGAAGGCAAGAATATATAAAGAGATTGAGAAGGGGTGAATGGTAATCAAAAAAGCACCAACAAAAAAACCTATACCTTTAACAGTATTTTTAGATCCTGTGAGCCAACTGACGTTCCTAAAAAGTTTTCCTTTAATATTTTCATTGCTTAGAAACTTAATGGCTGTCTTGCTCCCTATTTTCGTCAAATCTTTAGCGACACCACAGAGACCTTGAAAAAAGATAAGGCAAAAAATCATAAACCATTCTGGGCTATTAACCGAAAGAAGGCCAAGCGATGTTAGGCTTAATATCTGCAGGCTAGTGCCAGCTATCAAGAGGGTGGATAGCCCAAAGCGACGACCAAAAATGCCAGCCATAAAATTTGTAATAACACCCATAAATTCGTAGAGTAGAAATATATAAGCGAGAGTAAAAGGAGAATAGCCTTTATCATGAAAATGCATTAGCACTAGCATTCGTAAAGCACCATCGGTCAGCATCAAAAACCAATAAATAATCGATACATTTAAAAATGGATTGAATATCAACAAGAGGAGAGCCTAGTCTCGTATTAATTTAGATAAGATGTCAACCATTCTACAGGCGTATCCCCATTCATTATCATACCACGCATAAATCTTAAGCTGAGTTTTATTTACGACCATAGTTGAAAGAGAGTCGATAATTGCTGAGTGGGGATTATTAACATAATCAGATGACACCAGGGGTTTTTCTTCATAAGACAGAATGTCTTTCAAATAGGTGTTTGAAGCCTCGTTAAAAAGTTGATTAATCTTATCAACTTCTACAGTCTGTTTCATCTCGAAAACACAATCGGTCAATGATGCGTTTAAGAGAGGAACTCTTACAGCATGTCCATTCAGCCTTCCTTTAAGCTCTGGATAAATTAATGAAATCGCTCTAGCTGAGCCCGTGGTTGTAGGGATTAATGAGTTAATACCTGATCTCGATCGCCTTAAATTATTTTTCGGAGCATCAACAATAGTTTGAGAGTTTGTAATATTATGGATAGTTGTAATGGACCCATGCTCTATTCCAATATTTTCTTCGAGAACTTTTACAATAGGCGCAAGACAATTAGTTGTACAGCTTGCGGCTGTGAATATTTTATAAGCACTAGTGTCTATGGATTGATGATTTATCCCATAAACAATATTCTGGACTCCGGATGACTCTATAGGGGCAGAAATTAATACGTATGATGCCTTTTTTTTGAAATATGGCTCAAGTAACTTTTCTGATTTATTGACGCCAGTACAATCTACTACCAGAAACTTTTCAGATTTAGGAAAACTAATATTCTCTATAGACCCCTCTGTCATCACATCTATAGAATGATCTTTGTAATTAAGACAACCATTTTTAAAACAAAGGTCATCACCCCAAGTCCCATGAACCGTGTCATATCTTAAAAAATATTCTTGGTCAGAAGTAGACCCCGCTTTCTCATTTACCAATGCAATATTTTCATGGAGATTTTCATCGCATAGTCTTCTAAAGACAAGCTTACCAATTCTTCCTAACCCGTTAATTATTATTTTCATAATAGACCTCGAAAAGACCTTACAAAAAAAATATGACAAAAATATGTAAGAAAATACAATTAATTGTCTATAGTTGAGGATAAAAAATCACGGATTACAAAAATGGAAAAGTTAAAAAAATTTTTTATTAATGGGACATGGGTAAACCCAAGATCAGACGAAACAATGGCTGTGATAAGCCCATCAGATTTAAGACAAATTGGGACTGTGTCACTAGGAAATGAACAGGATGTCAATGATGCAGTTCAGTCAGCGAAAAAAGCATTTACAAGCTTTTCCAAAACGAAAAAGAAAGAAAGAATGGATCTTTTGAAGGGTCTCAAGAGAATAACAGAGAGAAGGTTTGAAGATTTAGCCCAGGCCATGCGCGAAGAGATGGGTGCACCTATATCAATGGCAAGATCTGCCCAAGCAGATGCAGCTCTTGGGCACTTGGAGTCATTTATTGGTGCGCTGGCAGAGCTTAAGGAGAGAGCAGTTTTGGATAGTGGGGATGTTCTTTTAAAAGAACCGGTAGGGATTTGCGGACTGATAACACCTTGGAACTGGCCTGTAAATCAAATCGCACTGAAGGTTATACCAGCCTTAGCAACTGGCTGTACCTGTATCTTGAAACCGTCAGAGTACACACCCTTATCTGCGATGGTTTATACCGAAATCATTGAAGAGGCTGGCTATCCAGCTGGTGTTTTTAATTTGGTTAACGGTGTCGGAGATACGGTGGGAAGGGCAATGTCAAAGCATTCAGAAATAGATATGATGTCTTTCACTGGATCGACAAGAGCTGGAATCATGGTAACCAAAGATTCTTCTGAGACCATTAAAAGAGTTACTTTAGAACTTGGTGGAAAATCACCTAATATTGTTTTTTCGGATGCAAATCTAGAAAGGGATATAAGATATTCGATTAATGAGTGCATGTTCAATACGGGTCAATCTTGTGACGCACCGACGAGGTTACTAGTTGAAAACTCTTGTTATGACAAGGTTTTAAAAATAGCAAAGAAGTCAGCAGAAGAAATTTTAATCGGAGATCCAACTAAAGAGGGAGACCACATAGGCCCCTTATTTGATAAAATACAATTTGACCGAGTTCAAAATATGATTGATGTGGGAATAAAAGAAGGAGCCTCCGTCTTAACAGGAGGTTTAGGTAAGCCTCACGGTTTAGAAAAGGGTTGGTTTGTTAAACCAACAATTTTCTATAATGTTAGCAATACTATGAGGATCGCTAGAGAGGAAATTTTCGGACCAGTTTTAGTAATAATACCATTCAAGAACGAAGAGGAAGCGATTTCTATAGCAAATGACTCTCCTTATGGCTTAGCGGCCTATGTGCAAACGTCTGACATTAAAAAAGCAGAGCGTGTGAGTTCACAATTGAGAGTCGGAGCAGTTCACATAAATGGTGGTGGATACAATTATGGAACCCCTTTTGGTGGATACAAACAATCTGGCAATGGCAGAGAGGGTGGTTTAATGGGTTTGGAGGATTATTTGGAAACTAAATCGTTACATGGGCTTTGATATGTTTCCTCTCGACTTGCTAAATAGTATATCAATAAAGCCGGCTGTCACAATTGTAAGTGCTCCAAGCCATTGAATTAATGTCATTCTTTCCTCGGGAAGTAAAATACTAGCTGTAACCACAGCAACTATGATCTCTGACATAAGGAGAATGGCTACGCGTCCAGGAAATAAAGTCTGTGAGACTTTAAAGACAACCATAAAGCTTGGCATAAATATAATTGTAGACCATAGAAAAACATAAGGGAAAAAATCAATTACAGTCTTTTTGGGTATTTCAGTCTGGCCTACGAAAAAAAATACCAAGGTTAATGCGCCCGCACTGGTGAATGCATAAACGAAGAACGTTAGAGGAAATATTTTTATTGTTGGGGAGCGTTTCAACAATCCCGATCCAATAGCAAAAAGAAGGCCAGATAAAAAACCGAAAAAGTCACCTATGTTCAATGAAAGATTTAAAGTATCTTTATTAGACAGAAGAAAAAAAAGCCCGAATAAAGAAAAAATGATTGCACTTGCCCGTCTGACGGTAAACCTCTCTGATAAAAAAATAGTGCCGAAAATAGTTCCCCAGATAGGGCTAAGATAAAACAATAGGGTTGCTCGGACAACGGTAGTCTCTAAAATCGCTCCTGCGTAAAGCGTGAAAGCAAGTCCTATAGTGAGACTAGAAAATAGAGTAGGCCAATCAGTAAATTTAAATTGATTGATTTTGAAAAGTGCTATTGGGGATAGAACTAGAAGTGGGCAAGCATTTATAAAAAAAATACTCCAATAGCTATCCACCCCTGCCAATGACAGAGCCCTTAATGGTATCCAATATAAGCCCCATAACCCTCCGCTAATAAAAAGCGCTAAGCTTAAAGATGTATCTGAGTATATTGGCTCTAATGTGATTTTTTCATGTATCATTAACAACTACTCAATGTTTTAGTGTTCCATAGCCACTTAAAAGTTTTTTACAAACCTTTCCGGAAACAATCTATTCTGTAAAAAGAAAACAGTAAATCGAGAAAAATGATTATAGAGGATGAAAAAATTTTAACTCCAAAGGATTGGGTTTTCCCAATACCAATAGCTTATGGACCTGGACGCATTTGGGAGGTAGGTGATTATTGTACAAAATATGGCATTTCAAATCCTTTAATTGTTACTGATAAAGGAAGCAAAAACCTATCATTTATAGATATTTTAAAAAAGGCTTTGAAAAAGAAAAATGTTTCCTTTGGTTTTTACAGCGGTATAGCGCCTAACCCAAATGATAAAGATTTGAAAATGGGGTGCGACCAGTTCTCAAAAGACAAACATGACGGGATAATAGCAATTGGTGGAGGCAGCGCATTGGATGGAGGTAAAGCCATTGGCTTGACTGTTAACAGTGGTAAAGATCTCTGGAGATTTGACTATGAGAAAAATCCTCCCAAAATAGACAGTAATAGTGTGTTCCCAAAGCTTATTACCATTCCGACAACAGCAGGTACTGGAGCGGAAACCGAAAGTACCGCGATGGTAACGCATTCAAAAAAACTAATGAAGTTCTGTGTTTGGCATCCGATGTACAAGCCCTGCCAAACAATATTAGATCCAATGGTCACACTGGATCTCCCTTTTAATTTAACCGCATGGACTGGATTAGATGCTCTTACGCATGCAATTGAAGCGTATTTGGTTCCAGACTTTAATCCAATCTATGATGCACTGGCATTGGAGTCATTACACCTCATATGGAAATATTTGCCGAGAGCATGTGATAATCTTAATGACTTGAACGCAAGATCGGGAATGCTTATAGGGTCATGTATGGCCGGTGTGTCATTTTTAAAGGGTCTGGGATTGGTTCATGCAATATCTCACATGATTGGTGCGGAGTTTAACACTCATCACGGCTTGACCAATGCCATTATTTTGCCGACGGTCTTAGATTTCAACTTGGTGAATATGGGTGAAAAGACAAATAGAATAACCAAAGTATTTGGTTTAAAGGAAGATACCCAGCATCATTTAATTTCATGTATTAAACAATTATTAACACAATTAGAAATTCCGGAATCACTCTCAGAAATTGGGGTCCCTGACAACTGTGCCAAAAGGATTGCAAAAAAAGCTATGTTTGACACAGCTACGTCAACAAATCCCGTTAAAGTGACCGTTGCCGACATTGAAAAATTAATAAACGCTTCGATTATTAGTTAACAACTACATATTTTTAATCTGTTATTTTTCTTTCACAAATGTGAAATTATTCTGTCACTTTGCTGATCTAATTTTCCGTGCAGAAAGAGAACACATGCACCTACAAGTATCAAAACTGAAAAAAGAATTTGGTTCGACAGTCGCGCTAAATAGCGTTTCTTTTGAATCCACTGACAACGAGTTCATAGGTATCATCGGTCGTTCTGGTGCGGGCAAGTCAACGCTCCTCCGTGTTTTAAATAGACTGACTACTGAAACTGAAGGAAAAGTGTTTGCCGGAAGCATAGATATTCTGGAGCTCAAGGGTTCACAGAAAAGGCAATGGCAGTCTCAATGCGCAATGATTTTCCAGCAATTTAATTTAGTGCCTCGCTTGGACGTGATCACAAACGTCATATTGGGTCGATTGTTCTACCAGTCTACCTTTCGGTCAACACTCAGATTTTTTACTAAAGAGGAGCGTTCGGATGCCCTTGATTTGATGAACCGTTTCGGTGTCGCCCCTACAGCTTTGCAAAGAGCAGAAACTTTGTCTGGAGGTCAGCAACAGAGGGTAGCGATTTGTAGAGCGATGATGCAAAATCCAAAAATAATTTTAGCAGATGAGCCAATTGCATCCTTGGATCCTTTAAACGCACGCCTAGTAATGGAAGCACTGCAATCAATTAATTCAAACGAAAAAATCAAAGTGATATGCAATTTGCACACTTTAGATACAGCGAGAACATATTGCGACAGGATTATTGGAATGCGGTCTGGGGAGATAGTATTTGACGGTAAGCCAAGTGAATTAAGTGATACGAAAGCGAGAGAAATTTACGGTGTTGAGGCTGATGAGGCATTCGAAGCGTCAGTAACCTCAACGTCCTTAAATCCATCCCAGGTAGGGATTGCAAGTTAATATTTAAAATGAGGAGTTCACGATGTTAAAGAAGTTTTTTTTAGTATCTACTTTGTTGCTATGTTTTGGAGCAACCTATGCTGAGCCCAATCCAAACTATAAGGGCCCAACATACGATCTAAGTAAAATACAACCAGAGTTTAGAATTGGCTTTTTAGGGGACGAAGCCGCACAAGATATAATAGCAAGGAACCAGTGCTTGGCACCGTACTTTGAAGCTGCGTATGGAGTTCCAGCAAAGATGTTTACGTTTACTGACTACGCCGGAACAATGGAGTCAATGCTAGGTGGTAATATTGATTATGCATGGTTTGGTGCATCAGGCTACGCTGGAATGTACTTAGCAGATCCTGACGCAGTCGTTCCAGTGTTGACAAGAATGCAACCAACTGGAGATACAGGCTATTATTCAATAATGGTAACCTTAAAGGATTCAGGGATAAACAATCTTGATGATATGAAAGGCAAAGTGCTCGGCTTTGCAGACCCAAATTCAACCTCAGGATACTTAATCCCGTCAGTGGAATTACCTGACATTTACAATATAAATATGTCTGAATATTTCAAAGATACCCCTTTCATGGGAGGACATGAAAATGGAGTGCTCGGCGTTTTAAACGGTGATGTGGATGCTGCAGTAACTTGGGTGTCAGGAGTCGGTGAATGGGACGAGGGCTACTCTTCAGGTAACTTAAGAAGAATGGTTGAAAAAGGTCTGCTTAATATGGATGATATAAAGCAAATATGGTCATCAAAGCTTATACCGAACGGTCCAATGGTTATGCGAAAAGCTATACCAAAAGAAGCAAGAGACGTAATGGTTGGCATGAAGCAATGGATCCACGAAAACGACCCGAAGTGCAGCGAAAATATTGCAAACGGCATAGTAAGAGCGTGGGTTCCTGTTGACCACTCCTTTTATGAGGTGGTTGTGAAGGCCAGAAAGGCTAAGCTCGAAGCTAAGAAGAAAAACTAAGTCTTTCTTAGCAATTATTTTATGATGTGCCCCGAAAAAAGGGGCGCATTATCTCTTTAAAAAAAGATATATTTTATGTCGCAAAACACAATAGCAATCGAAAGTCTTGAAGAAAATCTAAAACTTTTAGCAAGACAAAGAGCGATTTATTCGGTCCTCTTTATTGGTGCTATAATTTTCATAGTTGTGAGCGGTGTTGGTGTTGCCAATCAATATAATGCTGGAAGTTTTACAAGAGGAGTCGAGAATTTTTTTGACTACCCGGCGGATCTTTTCAGTGATGCCTTTGAGGCTGGTTGGGGATGGTTTGGTACAGTCTTAAGTTTTGTCCCTGCTTTATTTGAGACTTTTTCCGCTGCACTATTTTCTACCGTAGTTGGCGCTTCAATCGCATTAATCCTGTGTCCCTTGGCCACAATTAACCTTTCGCCAAATCAGTTTACCGTACAGATCGTAAGAAGGACCTTTGATATTCTCAGATCTTTTCCAGAGTTAGTCTTTGCGTTAATATTATTATATCTGATGGGAAAATCGATCGTTCCCGCCATTATAGCGGTAACTCTTCATACAATTGGAGCGATGGGTAAACTTTTTTCGGAAGCTATTGAAAATATTGATATGAAACCAGTAGATGGTCTCAAATCGGTGGGAGCTCGCTGGTACCAGATTATTTGTTTTGCTGTTTATCCACAGGTATTACCTTTAGTTCTTTCCTACTCTCTATTAAGATTGGAGATAAATGTTAGGGCTTCTACTATTTTAGGTTTTGTGGGAGCTGGGGGAATTGGAGCATATTTAACAGCATCACTTCAATGGAGATATGGAGATGAAGTATTAGCAATTATGTTTCTACTTGTGGCAACAATAACTGCTTTGGATTATTTTTCATCATATGTCCGACATAAGCTCATCGGGAAGATTTCAGCATGAGTATTATGGTAGATAATAGAGGGGTTTCTTTTCAAGAGATCTATAAAAGCGTTGAAAAGAAAGCATACTACCAGAAATTAATTACTTTGGTGTCCATAGCAGGGGTTTTATTATATTTTGTGCTTTCGATTGTTCAGTTTGACTTAGGCAGTATATCGAGAAAATGGAGTCCAGAGAGAGCATCACGATTGTTTTTGGATACCTACGCGCACAAAGACCATGTGGTAATGAATTGGAAGGATACTTCGAAGATATCTGTTAATTTCGAAGGAGATTATAGATATCAGTACCCTAGTTTCCCTGAGTGGTTGGAACGTTCAGGAGATATAAAAGATATCGCTATCCTTACTTTTAACAGTGGTAGCAAGGCAATATTTAGAGACGATAAAATAATTTTCGAACAAAGTAAGAGTGAAGATAGCAAATTTATTTTTGGAATAGGTAACAACGGAAAGCCCTACGCAGAAGCTTATGATAACGATGGAAACGAAAAAGATCTTCCTAACTGGATAAGAGTTACTGAGTCGAAGGTAGAAGTAAGACCATCACTTTACGAGAGGATTCAAATTTATAAGAGAAAGGTAGAAGTACATAGATATGAATTCGGATGGAAGTATTTTTGGTTCGATTTTTTTAGCCCACTGAAAGAGTATTCGCTTCCAGAGGCTTTAGCACTGATTTTTAGTAAGGAAAGAATAGAAACTGACAAAACTAATTTTGAATTAGTTTTGTCTGAAATCAGTGATAACGAACAATGGATGCACGGTACAGTCCTGTTCTCGATCTTGGAAACATTGCTTATGGCTGTTTTGGGCACCCTATTGGCATCTTTACTCGGTTTGCCGCTCGCATTTCTGGCAGCATATAACATAACGCCCTTCAAATTTGTTCGATTCTCGCTTCGCAGGCTTTTTGATATGCTGCGAGGAATAGACATGATCATTTGGTGCTTGATATTTGTCAGATCATTTGGCCCTGGTCTTTTCACAGGAATATTTGCGATAGCTTTCACCGACACAGGAACACTCGGAAAGTTGATGTCGGAAGCAATAGAAAACGCTGATAATAAACAGCAGGAGGGTGTCAAATCTACTGGAGCATCAACTATACTACAGCATAGATTTGGTATTATTCCCCAGATAATGCCTGTTTTTATATCTCAGTCACTATACTATCTGGAGTCCAACACAAGAGGAGCGGTTATATTGGGTGCTATGGGTGCTGGAGGTATAGGCCTTCAACTTCTTGGGGCTATAAGAACGGGTAATGATTTTGAAAACGTTGGTTATATGGCGGTGTTAATTGTGCTACTGGTTACAGTCATGGATCAAATGTCAGCATTTTTGAGACGTTTTTTAATCGGAATAGAAAAAAATTAAAAGGAGGTTTGGATGAAGGTTTTACTGACATTTTTTGTGTTATTTTGTAGTGTCACTCTCGGTTTCGGCCAGGAACAGAAGGCTGGCAATGAGGCCAGTAGAAATACAGAGGAAACGTTTCAAAAGATAATAGACCAATGTGATAATACAGAGATTTTAGTTCTTAGAGCAAAAATTAGACTTGAAATCAGTAGAGCTACTGAGTCCGCTGGGAAAGACGCAATGGGAATGTTAGAAAGTGCATACAAAGTTTGTGGCGAAGGACAAGTTGAAAAAGCTGTTGAAATGGCAAAAAATGCTTACGAAATTGCTCGACAAGGAGTTACGGATAAATTTGGTCAGGTAGGAGATAATGCGGTGACTGAAGTTCAAAAAAACAGTGAGGATAAAAAAATTAATAAGGAAGAACAAAAACCTTGGTGGAAGTTTTGGTGAATTAGAATTTCAAGACCAAAGCATGACCAAAAATCTCTCAATCGAAAAACCGCTTATACACCAAGAGTGCAGCATAAAGAATAGCAACTTTGGACGCTTTGTAGAGATCGGAATGGGTACGCATCTTCTAAATGTTTTTGTCGGTGATTACTCTTACTGTGCAAGATATTGTGATTTTGCGAATGTTGAGATTGGGAAATTCTCTAACATAGCAAGCTTCGTTAGGATCGGTCCAACAGACCATCCTATGGATAAAGCATCTTTGCACCATTTTCTTTACCGCTCTAATGATTACTGGAAGGACCAGAAAGAGGATCAAGAATTTTTTGCTGCCCGAGAAGCAAGAATCGCTCATGTTGGCCATGATACCTGGTTAGGCCATGGCTCAATTATTAAACCAGAAGTAATAATTGGACATGGCTCAATTATTGGAGCAGGAAGTGTTGTTACAAAAAATATTAAACCATATTCAATAGTGGCAGGAAATCCTGCAAGGCTTATAAGAATGCGATTTAACGATAAAGTTGTTGATCACCTTATGGAAATGTCTTGGTGGGATTGGGATCATGATACGATAGGTCAACGGTTAAAGGATTTTAGAGAACTTTCAGTAGAGAGCTTCATAGAGAAGTTTTCTTAAGCAGCGCTTAAACTACCCACGAGCTCATCAGACACAAAAAAAGGAATTCCCCTACAGAAGACTGCAACAATTTTTCTATTATCGGGGTTTAATATCAGTAAGTCAGCTCGGGCATTATCTACTAACTTTCCTCTATCAGCTAAATCTAAAAGCCTAGCTGGATTAGTCGAGATCATCTCATACGAGTTCTCAAATGACCTAACCTTCATATCAGCCATCTTCCATACCGACTCTAAGAGCGCTGGGTAGTAGTAATCAGAGACCAAGCAGTCAACTAGATCACTTTTAACTAAATTGATTGCATCTATGTTTCCAGCTTGTGATCCTCCTCTCATGATATTTGGTGCTCCCATTATGACACCGTTGTTATTTTTCTTTGCTGCCTCAGCCGCTTGCAAAGTTGTTGGAAATTCGCAGATGTAAGCCCCGAGTGAATTATAATACTCTCTGTCTGAAGGGCTGTCGTCATCATGTGATCCAAGGGTAATGTTTCTTCTTTTCAATTCTCCTGAGAGTTTTTCAAGAAACCCCTTAACTTTCACATTATTCTTCAAGTAACCCTTTACAATCTTTATATGTTGCTCGCCAGTTCTACCTGTTTGACCAGCCCAAGCCTCGATCCTCGGTTTATCATTTTCCCACTTTTTAATTGCCTCAGGCAAATGGTTATTAAAGACTAAATAATCAATATTAAATTGATCTATAAGATCAATAAGATATTTTTTCTCGTCAATCAGGTGTGTTTCAAATCTTATTTGAAGCCGTAGATCAGGCATAAAGTCATTTTTTAGTATTTTTAAAGACGTTAGCAATTCAGTAGTAAACTCAGGACTTCTGTATCCACCTTCCCAAGAATAGCATTGAGCTAAATAGGCAGTGGTAATTCCATTATATATTAATTCGTTACTTAAATTTTTGAGGGCTATTGTATGTTCTACCGGAGCAGAAGGTCTTGGGAATAAGTGGCGTTCGAAGCCATCCCCATGAAGATCTATTATTCCGGGAAGAATGTAGAAATTCCCCATGTCACAATGTCTGTATGGGCTACTCTCCCTATCTAATTGAATTTTACCTTGTTCAATGGTTAAGCTTCCCTTTTGAAGTTTGCCATCAATTAAAACGTTAGAGCTAGAGAAAGAAAAATCAGACAACATAACGTTGACATACATTTAAATTATGACAATAATGTTACAAAAAGTTTACAAAAAGTTCTCAATTTTTAAGGTTACTTTCCTAATACTACTGATATCGTCACAAGATGACTTTGTGGAAGACATTCACTACATTTCTTTCGTTAGGCTTTACATCCTTTGGAGGACCTACCGCCCATATAGGTTTTTTTAGAGAAAAGTTTGTAGAGCGGATGAAGATTATCGATGATATGAGGTTCACGTATTTACTATCGATAACACAGGCATTGCCAGGACCAACTTCGAGTCAATTAGCATTAGCTATTGGGTTGCAGCAAGGAGGGATTATTAGTGGTCACCTAGCCTTATTAGCATTCAGCCTACCATCAACTTTTATAATGATTGCTTTTGCTCTATTTATATCCAACGATTTCGTAGTTTTAAGTTCTTTAACTATTGTTGGATTATCGTCCATCTCTATTCCTATCGTGGGGAAGGCGGTCTATTCAATGTTTAAGATGTTTTGTAATGATAACTTGGACAAAATAGGATTTATAATTTTTTCCAGTATCTTAATTTTTACTAACTTATTACTATACCCTATCGCGATCCTTCTTATTGGCTGGATATATGGTGTACTGTCAACCAATGACACTGGTAACGGACCAAACTTTTCTAACCAGTTGAAAATAGGGAACAGTATTTATTCTATTCTCTGTCTTTTTATTCTTGTGATTTTATTAATTTTTTCGAATGTTGTCAGTTTAGAAGGCGTTCCTGCAATATGCCGGGACTTTTTCAATATGAGTTTTTTGGTTTTTGGAGGTGGTCATGTAGTGCTCCCGTTGTTGGAGGGTGTAGTTGTCCAGAATGACTTTATATCTTCGGAAGATTTTATGCTTGGCTATGGAATGGCCCAAGCTATTCCTGGACCATTATTTTCTTTTGCTGCGTATCTTGGTGCTCTATTAGGCGAAGTGTCAGATCAGAAAAAGCTATTGTACTCATTAATTCTACTAATTTCTCTTTATGGCTCCACCTTACTTCTCGTAGCTCCTGCAATAAACTTTTGGAATGTTCTTCAAAGACATAGAATTTTTCTGCGGGGAATAAGGGGAGTAAATGTAGCTGTAACCTCAATTCTATTTGTAAGTTTTTTGGCTTTTGTTATACCATCGATAGCAACATCAGAAACTTCGATTATTTTGATTTTAATTTCGTTTATCCTGATTTTTTACCTACGGATGTCACCTTGGCTGTCTCTTATTCTTTTAGGCCTGATAGGTGCTTGCTTCACTCAACTTAAACATTACGGACTAGATTTAAATGCATTGACAAATATTATTTAAACCCAGATCTATTAACGTGAGCTGTATTAGATATAAGAAGGCCTTGCCTGATTTTCTCGGCCTTTTTTACTTTTCCTAAAGCGTAAGCTTTCAATAGCTTAGTTTGCTTTTTTCTGAAAAAATCCTCTGACTTTACTGTTCGAAACCTCATTTTTCCCCTCAATTCGCTTATTTTTAATCTACAATAAATATAAATTAAAAAAAGTCAACAATATTAATGTTTTACAAAGTCATATTTTTGTCATATAAATGTCATCATAATGTATTATTCAAAAAAGCACTCTAAGAAGGCACCATACATTTTAATAGTCATAGCATTTGTTTCGCTTTTAATAATCGATGTAAATGGTAAAAAAATAGACGAAGATGATATGAGTTTCACGGAGCTCAGTTTCAATAAGGTAATGGCCTATTCGGGCCATCCGGAATATCAATACAAATTAGGAAGGGCTTATGATAAAGGGCTGTTGGTGTTACAAAATAATGGAGTGGCTATAAAATGGTATAAGAAAGCAGCAAAAAAAAAGCACCCTAAAGCTATGACTAACTTGGCATACTTTTACGATCAGGGATTAGTGCTAGAAAAAAACAAAAGTAAAGCGCTGGACCTTTATTTGGATGCTGCAAGATTAGGTAATTCGGTGGCTCAATACAATGTAGCTCTCATGTATGAAAATGGAGAAGGCTCTCCGGTAGATCTTTCAAGAGCAAAATATTGGTATCTTTTGGCTGCAAAGGGTGGAGATTATCATGCACAATATAACTTGGCGCTATTACTTGAAACAGGTAAATGTATCAAGCAAGACCTCAAGGGAGCTTTTTATTGGTATGAAAAAGCTGCGTCATCAGGCTTAGTAGAAGCACAATTTAATTTGGGCTACATGCATCATTTGGGAATCGGCACGAAGCAAAGTTTTTCCCAGGCAATGAAGTGGTATTTGTCAGCTGCTGATAATGGTGATAATGATGCAAAGTTCAATTTGGAGCAAATAAGGATTTTTCTTAAAGAAAAAGCTCATAGAACTTAATCTGTCATGCTCCTGTCATAATTTTCAAATAACTCCTTAACCGCTGGGTCAAAAAAACCGGTTTATTTAACTAACTGTATGGGTAAACATGTCACTAGTGAGGTCTAAATGGTTAAGCTTTTTAGCAAAATCATCTGAATCCGACCTAGTGAGGTTGTATGAGTCTACTGAGTTAGATCCGAGCTATACTTATCTGAGAAAACCGGAAATAGGCACAATTATGGCGACAGCGAGGATTGGAAATACTGGGCAAAAATTTAATGCAGGCGAAATTTCCGTTACGCGATGCTCTATTCAATTAGAAGACGGTAAGATAGTTGGTCATGGATATGTGCAAGGTAGAAGTAAAAAGAAGTCGACCGTTGCTGCGCTATGTGACGCTTTAATGCAAAGCGATAAGAGGACCTTAATTGAAAGTAAAATTGTAATAAAACTAAAAGAAATAGAGAAAAAAAGACATGACTTAATTAAAAGAAAAGCAGAAAAAACAAAGGTGGACTTTTTTACTCTTGTGCGTGGAGAAGACGAAAAATGACAAATCCGCTTCCCTTCTTCCAAGACCAGTCCAAGGATGCTGCTAGAGCTTTTAGGATGGCTTTGAAAGCGATGGCAATGCCAGGAAAAATTCAGAATTTTCAGGTCATTGATGGGCTTCCCACACCTCTATCTATCGCTGGTGCAACGCTTATATTAGTTTTTTGTGATTTTAATACTAAGATTTTTTTGGGAGAGACCTTTCGCAATAAAAATGTCGAGGATTGGATAAATTTTTATACAGGTGCAAAAATTTCTGGCGATAAAAATGTTGATCTCGCAGTGGGGCATATAGAGGAACTACTACCTTTTCACGAATTTCCTATTGGTACGGACGAGTATCCCGACAGGTCGGCCAATATTGTGATTGAAAACGCAAGCAAAGATGTAAAAAGCTTTTCTCTAAATGGACCAGGGATTAAAGAGACGCTTCATGTAGAGCTCCCGGAAAAGATTATTGAAAGAGAAAGTGCTATCAGTTTTCCTTTAGGAATTGATATTTTTTTGACAAAAGAAAATTTGGTTATGGGACTGCCTAGAACAACAATTGTAGAGACATAATATGTATGTAGCGGTAAAAGGAGGCGAAAGAGCGATTGATAATGCACATCGGTGGCTGGAGGATGAACGTCGAGGAGACAGAAAAGTCACAGATCTGAGTGTCGATCAAATAAAGACTCAATTATCTTTATCAATAGCAAAAGTGATGGCTGAAGGTTCGCTATTTGATCCTGAGCTTGCTTCTTTAGCAATAAAGCAAGCTAGAGGAGATTTAATCGAAGCGATTTTTTTAATAAGAGCATACCGAACAACCTTACCGAGATTTGGAGTTGGGCAGCCTATAAATACGGACAAAATGATTGCCAAAAGAAGAATATCAGCGACGTTTAAGGACATTCCAGGAGGCCAGCTTCTTGGACCGACTTTTGATTACACTCATCGACTTTTAGATTTCAAACTATTAGCTGATGGCAGCATCGATGAATTTGAGCCTGGAAAAGATACTGAACAAATGTTCCAACACGTCACTCAGTTCCTAAATAATGAAGGAATTATTGAGACAGAAGAGACATCATCTAGTGAAGCGGATTCGCCTGATCTCACTCGACAGCCTTTGGAAATTCCGGCTAATAGAGCATTGCGGCTACAGGCTCTTACTCGAAGCGATGAAGGGTTTTTATTAGGTATGGCATACTCAACCCAAAGGGGGTTCGGAAGAAATCATCCATTCGTTGGTGAGCTAAGAATAGGACTTATATCTGTTGAATTTGAAATCCCAGAGCTAGGGTTTAATATAGAGATAGCTGAGATAGAGATCTCAGAATGCGAGACGGTTAATCAATTTCTGGGCTCGAAGATCCATCCCCCGAAATTCACTAGAGGCTATGGTTTTGTTTTTGGTCAATCGGAGAGAAAAGCGATATCGATGGCTTTAGTTGATCGCGCTTTACGTTGGAAAGAATTGGGAGAGGTTAGCGATGGTGCCCCTGCTCAAGATGAAGAGTTTGTTCTATATCATGGAGATAATATTCAAGCGACTGGTTTTGTAGAGCATATCAAGCTTCCTCATTACGTGGATTTTCAGGCAGAACTAGAGCTAATTAGAAAGATAAGAAAAACAGCTTTTGAGGCAAAAAAAGATGAGTAACTCAGAAGAGGATTTCAATTTTGCTTACCTTGATGAGCAAACCAAGAGAATGATAAGAAGGGCTCTAATAAAAGCGATATGCATTCCAGGATATCAGGTGCCCTTTGCAAGTAGGGAAATGCCAATGCCTTATGGTTGGGGTACTGGCGGCGTTCAGGTCACAGCAGCATGCTTGCAAGAAACAGATGTATTGAAGGTCATAGATCAGGGTTCAGATGACACAACCAACGCCGTCTCTATAAGAAAATTTTTTGAAAGAGTAGCTGGTGTAAAAACTACTGAAAACACTGGAAAAGCATCTGTAATTCAAACCAGACACCGCATTCCCGAACAAGTTTTATCAGAAGATCAAATACTCGTTTATCAAGTTCCAATCCCAGAGCCCTTAAGATTTTTAGAGCCTAGAGAGACCGAAACAAGGGTTATGCACGCATTAGAAGAATATGGCTTGATGCATGTTAAATTATATGAAGACATATCTATTAACGGGGAGATTTCGACAGCATACGCTTATCCAGTAAAAGTAAACGATCGTTATATAATGGATCCATCACCTACACCAAAATTTGATAACCCAAAAATGAATTTTTGCCCGGCAATTCAGCTTTTTGGAGCTGGGAGAGAACAAAGGATTTACGCAGTTCCTCCTTATACTAAGGTTATAAGTCTTGATTTTGAAGATTATCCATTTGAAGCTTCAAGAGCCGAGAAGACTTGTGAAATATGTGGTGCCACCAATACATATCTCGATGAAGTAGTTATTGATGATACGGGAACTAGAATGTTTTCATGTTCAGATAGTGATTACTGCAATAGTAGAAAAAGTTAAAAAATGGAACAGATTTTAAAAGCTAAGGCTATTGATAAGAAATTTGGCAATGTCTGTGCCTGCGACAACTTAAGTATAGAGCTTTATACTGGTGAGGTCGTTGGAATTGTTGGAGAGTCTGGCTCTGGCAAATCAACTCTTCTAAATTGCTTGTCTGGAAGCTTGGTACCAGATGGTGGTAATATAACATATTTGGATAGAGATAATAATTGGTTGGATCTATTGTCTTTGCCGGAACCCAGAAAAAGAAACCTACTGAGAACCGAGTGGGCCTTTGTCCATCAAAACCCTCGAGATGGTCTTAGAATGGCAGTGAGTGCTGGAGGGAACGTTGGCGAAAGACTAATGGCAATAGGGTATAGAAATTACTCCCAAATTAGGGCTGAAGCCACCGAATGGATCGAAAAGGTTGAAATAGATGCAATCAGACTGGATGATAAACCGAGTATTTTTTCAGGTGGAATGCAACAAAGACTTCAGATTGCTAAAAATCTTATAACCAAACCTAGACTTATATTTATGGATGAGCCTACGGGTGGTCTTGATGTATCTGTCCAAGCAAGATTACTTGATCTCATAAGATCTTTGGTTAGAGAATTAGGATTGTCAGTAATAATCGTAACGCATGATCTCGCAGTTGCGAGGTTCATGGCGAATAGATTGATTGTTATGAAAAATGGTAAAATTGTTGAAACTGGATTAACCGACCAAGTTTTGGATGATCCACAGCATTCCTACACGCAATTACTAGTCTCCTCAATTCTCAAGGTGTAAAAAATGTTGGAAGTAAAAAATGTTGCGAAATCTTTCAATCTTAAGAACTTAGATAGAGGGAAATTTTCAGTTATTAGAGATGCTTGCTTTAATGTTAATTCGGGGGAATGTGTTGCATTGATAGGTAACTCTGGTTGTGGCAAATCAACTATAATGAGAATGATTTATGGAAATTATGTATGTGCAGTAGGAGAGATTTATATAGATAAGGAAAATATCCTTGATTTAAAAGCCATTGAAATGTCGATATTAAGGAAACAAAAAATGGGGTATGTAAGTCAATTTTTAAGAGTTTTACCGAGAGTAAGCACAATAGATTTGGTTATGGAACCTCTTCTTGATCAATTTGAAAGTCGCGCCAGAGCGAAGGATATCGCTGAGACATTATTGTCTAGGCTAAATTTAAGCTCTAAGTTATGGCACCTCTCCCCACTGACTTTTTCAGGAGGGGAACAACAAAGGGTAAATATCGCTATTGGCTTTTCTAAAGACTACAAGTTGCTTCTTTTGGATGAGCCGACGGCGAGCCTCGATCGTGAAAACAAAAAAATTGTTATGGATATGATTTCAGAAAAAAAAGAAAAAGGGTCAGCAATACTTGGTATCTTTCATGACAAAGAAGTAAGAGATAAAGTGTGTGATCGAGAAATAGATGTAAGCAACTTTTCAGCAAGCTGAGAGAAATTTATTATGCGTAAAGGAACATTATTTACAGTGGTAGGCCCTTCTGGAGTGGGGAAAGATTCAATTCTTAATGCTGCTAAGAATAAAGTCGATGCATATTTTCCTAAAAGATATATTTCTAGAAATGCTGAGGTCGACAACGAAGACTTTATTAAAGTGGATCAGTCTCAAATAGATATTTTATTAAAAGAAAAAAGAGTCGCTATTCATTGGTATGCGCATAATAACTTTTATGGGATACCTATTGATATTATATATCACCTTAATAAGGGAACAAACGTAATTTTCAATGGATCTAGACATGCTATTAAGGAATATAAGCAGCAATTTCCAGAGTTAAAAATAATTTACATTGATGCTAAAGAAGAAATCGTTCTCGAAAGATTGAAAAAAAGAGCTAGAGAAAATGCAAAGGATATTCAACTAAGGTTAAAAAGGGCGAAATTTGATATTCCAACGGGCTCAATTATTATCAACAATGAGCATGATCTAGATAAAGCAGTTATTCAATTATTATCTGTAATGCATTAAAGCAGCGAAAATCTTTTCAGTTCACAAAAATACCTATCATCCCTTTGCCCAAAAAGACAGATATCTAAAAAAGGTAAGGGATATCCGATAACTTCTTGAAAATTTAATTCTATTGTGTCTCGAATATTTTTCTCTTCACCCAATCTTATTTCTCCAGTTAATGTAATGTGAAATTTATATCTATTAAAGACATATGGATAACCCCACTTCTTTAAGTTTTCTTCCTCTTCAAAGTCAAGTCCACTAGCTCTTCTTTTTTCTAGTTCTGTGGATGTGGGAGGTTCTCTAAACTTATCTAGAGTTGAAACGCAATCATCTGCTAAAGATTTTAGTGCCTTAGGGCTTCTTTCAGGGACTAAAGCATAAAATCGGCCAAGCTTTTTCAAGACTGGATTTTGGATTATAAACCTACGATGGCGCCTTGATATTAATTCAACATCGCTAATGAGATCATTGTATGAATACTTATCTTTTAGGACAAATGGTGCTTTGAGCGTGCCATGCAAGCCATATATCCTTGCTTTTTCCGTGATAGACTCTAAGTCAACAAATTTTGGGTTTTTTATTTTCTTGTGATTGGTAATCTTACCTTCCCTAGGATTCCAGCCTAACCATCGAGACCCAACTTTATCGAGAAATGTATCTGGATATGGAGAAAAATAAATTGCGTATCTGGAATAATTTGTCATAAAAATGTCCTAATAACAGAGTACAAAAAATTTTGAATATTTATATGAAACTTTTAAGTCAAGAGTATGAATTTATATGCATGAATTTATTTTAAGCAATGCTCGTCTTGTTTTGGAGAATGAAGTATTAAACGGAAGCATCAGAGTAGTGGACGGGGTTATTAAAGAGGTTAACCCTGGAAAAGGATTTATACGCGGTTCTTTCGATTGTAATGAAAATTATTTATCGCCAGGCCTGATCGAATTACACACAGACAATTTGGAAAGACATATGCAACCAAGAGCAAATGTTAAATGGCCAATAAGGGCTGCGATTTTATCACATGATAGAGAACTAGAAAGTGCTGGTATTACGACTGTTTTTGACGCATTGCGAGTTGGTTCGATAGTGTCAGATAAAAGGGGTAATTATCTTAAATATGCTAGGCAAGTTACGGACACCATTAAGGAGCTGAGAGCAGAGAAAAGCTTGAAAATAAGTCATTTTACGCATCTTAGAGCAGAAGTTTGTTCTGAAACTTTGGAAATCGAATTGGAAGAGTTTACCCCAGAAGACAGAGTTGGAATAGTAAGTTTAATGGATCATACTCCTGGCCAAAAGCAATTTAGAGACTTAGATAAAATGGCAGAGTATTTAAAGGGAAAATACTCTATGAGTCCAAAAGATTTGGAAGATCATTTTGAACGTCTTTATAAAATAAAAACGGCTTGGGGAGATAGAAACCATGCCGCAACTTTAAGTGCGAATAAAAGACTTGGTGCTATTCTCGCAAGTCATGACGACACGACAGAGAATGATGCAATTACATCAATTGAAAATGGATGTAAAATTGCCGAGTTTCCAACAACTGTTGAAGCTTCAAAGGTATTAAATCGATCATCAATTAATATTATAATGGGAGGACCAAACATTCTGAGAGGGGAGTCCCACTCGGGAAACGTCGCGGCTAAGGACCTAGTTTCCATGGGTTGCTGTAATATTCTTTCATCGGATTATATGCCTTCTTCACTGCTAATGGGAGCGGTAAAACTTGGAGATATTTTGGGAGATTTTGCAAAGGGAATAAAGGCGGTTACTGAGACACCAGCAAAAGCAGCTAATCTCAATGATCGCGGTTTGATTAAGGTTGGTATGCGAGCTGATTTACTTCTTTTTGATGTAAAAAATAATTTTCCTATAATTCAAAGGGTGTGGACTCCTAATTCTCCTCAAAGCCCACATATCTTTCATGAACGCCAGTGAAAAGGGATTTTAGTATCTGCGATATACCATAGGTTATTTTCAGTATTATATCTGGTCATATATTCGAATTATATTACTACCGGGTTTCATTTGACAGTAGATATCATTAATTCAATTTTCCGACTTCTTCAAAAGGGCCTAGACAATAACTTTAAGCTTCAGACTAAATCGTAGACCAATGAATCTATCTTTTGTAAAATGCAACTTTAGAAGAGCTATAGAGTCACGTGGTGGGTTGGGGCGGACATTTAGACCAATAAATTTTTCGAGAGCTAAAAATGAAAAAAATCATAGTCTTTTCAGATATTCACTTAAACTCTGCTGATGAACCAAGTTTAAAAAAATCATGTCAAAAACTTGAGAAAGCTATCCTGCACTTGCAAGGCAATCATAATGATTTTGATACGCTAGTCTTTACAGGCGACTTAGCGGATAGTGGTAAAATTGAAGAATATAGTGCCTTAAGAAATTTGGTCTCGGTAATAAATAGACCCATAAAATTTATGCTTGGAAATCACGATAACCGAAAGAACTTCCTCAATGTATTTCCATACTACCAACCAGACCATAATGGATTCTTACAGAGTAGTGAGGCTTATGAACATTTCGATTTTATATTCTTAGATACGCTTAAAGATCCTCACGATGACATACCCAAAAGCTGTGGTTACTTATGTGAAAAAAGACTCGAGTGGTTGGGTCAAAAACTTAAAGAAGCGGTTCATAAAAAAGTGATTTTGTTTATGCACCATCCCGCTTTTACGACGGGAATGCAGGCTATGGACTTACTAAGACTAAAAAATTCTCATGATTTTTTTTCAACAATAAAAACCTTCAATAATGTAAACCATCTAATATCTGGTCACATACATCGAAGTATATGTGGTCTTTACGAAGGATATAATTTCTCCACGTTCAAAAGCATAAATCAGCAAATGGTCCTAAAGTTCAAAGCTGATCGAGTAGAATATGCCAAAGGTGAAAATTCGGGATATGGCATTATCCTACTGGATGATGAAAATTATACCATCCATAACGAAGAGGTATATTAATCCTTTGAAAAACCTTTTTTGCAATGCTAGACAATTCTCAGAATAAACGGGAAATGACTTGGGCTATGTGAAAACTTTAATAAAGATGGAAGAGTTTATAGTAGAAGAAGTATTAATATTAATTTTATCCAAGAAATAACTATTAAATAATTTATCAAAGCAGAAGGTTGAAGTTCTTTTGTTTAGTGGATTTTCAGCGACATAGTTGTTGTAGTTGCCTAGTACTTAATGTGATATACCAACAATCATATCTGCTATATTCTTTCTCGTGAAACCCCTTTTCTATAATTGCAAATACCTAACTTACTGAAATCACTCGCTAAGTTATTTTTTGAGTTAGTCGCATTTATGTAATAATTTAATGATATCAACTAAGTCATTTAAGAAATTGAGGCAATGTTGATGAAAAATTATTTTTTGTTAAGTGATTTAGATAACGAGCAGTTTGAAGAAGGCATAGAGTATTGTACTTCGGCTGAGTATTTTCAATATTTATGCGATTATTACTCGAAATTTCAAGACGAAAGTCCAGATGAATATGAATTTCTTTATGGAGATAGATTTCCAGAAGAGTTGGCTTACTTTGAACTCGATAAAGGTATGCAAGACGATATTGTCCATTAATTTTGTGTCAAATGTATAATTTTGCCATAACGTATAGCTACCGCTTGGTCTAGCCTTCCAACGCATGTGACACTGGGGATGCTTATGTAGTATTTTCTTGGATTGAGCAGTAGATTGTGAGTTACTTTAATGTATCAAAAAGAAAACGGCCCAGTGGGGAGGGAAACACACGTGACTGTTTGGGTAATATCTATCTTTTAAATGTTAAGATTTATTACATTCAGATAAAAATTTTTTAAACAATCATTTGAGTAATAATTTTTATTCAATCTAAATTAAATGAAAAAATATAGATAGAATCTGAGAACTTTCTTATGTAGAAGTCATGAATTTATCATAAATTCATCAATAATTTGTAGCACTTTTTTTCCATTGTGTGTGGCAAAGGAGTTGTCTATGAACTTTAAGAAACTAGAAGCAATGTTTGAAACCGCAAATAATGGAGACGTATCTCTTCTTAAAAAATATTTGTCTGAAAATTTTTTTTGGCGATCAATAACTCAATCAAGTCTTGCAAAAAATAAACGTGATAAGTCGGAAACTATCGCCTGGTTCGAAGAACAGCCAAGATCAAATATTGGAAAAATAACTTGTCATTTTGAAAACGATAAAATTATAGTTTACCAACACTCGGTTCCAGATCATGTCGAACCTGATGGAGTGATCTTGGGTTTTGTAAAAATTGAGAAGAATGAAATTATAGAAATGTCTCATGCAAGGGGTAAAAGACCTTTAAGCAAGAAAGGGTAGTCTTGAACTCAGTCCAGTTTGTAGTTCTAGTGGTGAGTTTCTTTATTCTGCCAATACTAAAGATAGCATTAGGATATTCACCTTGAAAATAGCAGATATAAATCAGGATTGTCTATCATGAGCATGGCAACTGCAGTACCACATATGGCGGATCCAATCATTAGTGCTCTGTCGCTCCATTGCATGCCGACATATATCCATCCGATGGAACTAAAGAAATAACACAATTGCCCCAAAATATACATTTTTCCTGATGTAAGAAATACTCCTAATACACACAATATCATGGCTCCCCATTTAACATACCAATCTCTTGTACCAGTAGGCGTAAGAGGTTTAATGTCATCGTACTCGCCTTGTAATTCCTCTAACTCTTGAGCAAGCCTCTTTTTTTCAGACGCTAACTCCATTGCTAGTCTTCCTGCTTTAGTAGTTATATTATGTAATTTTCCGTCTTCACCTAATTCAGTGATGGTATCAGCGTCTTTTTCCTTCGACATTTTATTTCCTTTTGAGGATTTAATTTCAATCGCGCCAAAATTTAGCAATACTAATAATTTAGTCAAATAAAAAATAAAATAGTCTTGCAACACGCTTCTAAAGTCCAATTTTATACATTGATTAGCTGTTACATCAATATTTCAAAAAGAAAAGGGCCGTCTGCTTACAACGGCCCAGTTGGGAGGGAAATACATGCGTGTATTTAAAGATTGTCTAACTTTTAAATGTTAAAGATTGATGACAATTTGATGAAAATTTTTAAATCATCATTTGAGTTAATAATTTTATTATTCAATCTAAATTGATTGAAAAAGTACAATCAAAATTTGAGAACTTACTCACGTGGATGTCATTAATTTTTCATAAATTCATCAATTATTTGTTACATCTTTTAACTATTTCGAAGTAGGAGTTTAATTTTTGCAAAATAGCAGTCAGACACACCCTGTGTTTTCATTCGCCGACGGAGAAATGGGTGTCATTTCCAACAAAATAATCCGCTACTTAGAAAAATTAACGGGTCAACCGCGTATAGAAAAACTGTATTTTGACTATGTAAATGACAATCTAAATCCAGAATATTTTTGGTCAGATGCACTTGACCGACTGCGTATCGAACTAGATGTTCGTCGAGAAGTTTCAAATGGAATAATGGCATCCATACCGTCTACTGGACGGGTCGTGACCATCGCTAATCATCCATATGGAGTCATAGATGGACTTGCCTTGTGTTCAATTATGGCCGAAGTGAGGCATGACTATAAAATCATTACCCACAGGGTATTGAGACAGGCACCAGCGGTAATGGACAAAATTCTGCCAATAGATTTTGCAGAGACGAAAATTGCGCTTAAAACAAATATGGAGTCTCGTCGCAGAGCGTTGGAACATCTCAGAAATGGTGGTGCACTTATCATCTTCCCAGCAGGCGCCATATCATTGGCGCCAAATATATTTGGGACTGCGAGTGATGCGCCGTGGAAAACATTTGTTGCGAAATTAGCGTTGCAGCCTGACACAACTACTATTCCGTTCTTCTTTGAGGGACGTAATTCAGCGTTATTTCAAATTGCGAGAAGAGTAAGCTTTACTCTTGGTTATTCTCTGATGTTTAGAGAAATTTGTAGAAGAATGGGGACAAATTTAACGGTCACGATGCGTCCCCCCATACACAGTTCCGAACTAGCTGAAATGGAAAACCGGAATGTGGTCACAGAATATCTCAGGCGCCAAACTTATAATTGGTCTTATAAGGCTTTTTAGATATCTGATACCTGTCTACAATCTTGTGAGCATTGGTTAGATGGCTAAAAAATATATCCGTTGCCGACTTCCATGAGAATTTCTCCGCATGCATACGAACAATTTTTCGGTCAATTTTTAGGGCAGCTAGACAACCTTTCTTTAAGTCATTGTCCAAGATGCCTGCACCGGAGTCACCCACGACATCTATTGGACCCGTGACTGGAAAAGCTGCTACAGGCAGACCGCAACCCATTGCTTCTAATAGAACAAGGCCAAAAGTATCTGTTCGACTAGGAAACACAAAAACATCCGCGCGATTGTAGAATGCCGGTAAGTTCTCCGTCGGATGCGCACCATGAAAAATAACTTTGGGATATTTTTTCTTCAGTGTTTTAAGAGCGGGCCCTTCTCCAACAACATGTTTTTCACCTGGTAGATCCAAATCTAAAAATCCATCAAGATTTTTCTCAACAGCTACTCGTCCAACATAAATAAAAATAGGTTTCTTTGCGTTATCCAGTTTTGCGATACTCGCGTTTAGCTTTTCGATGTTTCCAGTGGGTTTTTTAAAGTTTCTGTTACTTGGATTAAAAATGGTAAGATCAACCCCTCGCGGCCACAATACAGGGTTTCCGATTTGCCATTTTTCTAGGTCTCTTATAACAGTGTTGGTTGGTGCCATCACATGTTTAGCCGGACTGTGAAACCAACGCAAGAGTGCGTATGTAGCTCCAAGCGGCAATTTAGTCCTAGAGCGTATATACTCTGGAAAACGGGTGTGGAATGCAGTTGTGAAATCTAAATTATGTGAAGTTGCGTAACGCCGGGCAGCCAGACCAAGTGGCCCCTCAGTTGCAATATGAATTGCGTCTGGTTGAAACACCTGAATTTTTTCAGCAACCTTTTTTCCTGGAAAAATTGAAAGTCTAATTTCCGGATAAGTTGGACAAGGAATCGTACGAAACGATCCAGGGGTAATAAGTTCAGCTTTATGCCCTATCTGAGTCAAATGATCGCGTGTTTTTGTTAGTGTTTGTACAACTCCATTTACTTGTGGGTACCACGCATCTGTGATAATTAAAATTTTCACGGACTGTTACTCTTGCTAAGTAGTTCACCAAGCGCTGCTGTTGGCCCCTCATCAATCCCGTCTTTCACTGATGATACATCAGCCACTGAAGCAATATTTTTTGAAATTTTATCCCAATTTAGTAATTCCAATTTACCGTCGTAATGCTCTACCAGCGCAGAGCGAGATTCTACCCAATCACCGTCGTTCCCATATATGATTCCGTCTGTAATTTTTAACTCTGGTTGGTGTATATGCCCGCATATAATTCCGCTACATCCGCGCCTTCGAGTTTCTGTTACCATTGCATGTTCAAATGCAGAAATGAATGAAACTGCCAATTTGACTTTAAGTTTTAAGTATTGAGATAATGACCAATAAGGCAGTTTGAATGCGTCACGCCAAATATTTAGCCAGCGATTCACGCGAAGCAAAATCTGATAAGCTTTGTCACCAATATACGCTAACCAGCGCGCATGTTGAATGACATGGTCAAAAAGATCACCATGCACGATCCACAGTCTCTTCCCGTCAGCAGTTTCATGGATGTAGTCAAGGCATATTTTGATTTCACCAAAAGTCACATTAACAAATTGACGCGCTGCCTCATCATGGTTTCCTGGAATAAATACTACATTCGTACCATGACGAGCTTTTCTGAGCAGTTTTTGCACGATGTCATTGTGAGCTTGTGGCCAATACCAACGCTTTTTCAACTGCCAACCGTCGATGATATCTCCGACCAAAAACAAATTTTCAGATCGCGTACACTTTAAAAAATGCAGAAGTTGATCTGTACTGGCGCCAGGAGTACCAAGATGTATATCTGAAATCCAGATACTTCTATAGATTTTGAGGCCATCAAACCGATTATCCACGAACCTGCCTTCTACTCCTGAACATCTATATTACATCCAAAGTTTTTTTCAGAAATATTTCAAATTAGTAACATTTTTGTGAAAGGAAAAAAAAACCTTTAAAAAAATACCAACATTTAGTTGATCTCAAATCTTCGACGCAAAAATAAAGCGGAGCTCAGCACAGAGCCCAATAACCAGTATTTGATGAACAAAAACCTAAATAAAATGTTATTAAAGTAGACTAATCTAAATCAGATTAAGGAGATACCTGCTTTCTCTTTTAGCCATTTACCCATGCAACCAAGCGCTTCTGACCACTTGCACTTTGGATTGAATGAGAAAATTGATGATTAAAAAAATTCATAATAACGTTATCTTTCTGTATTATTTATCTGAATACATTAAGTACTCGTCCTGTAAAAGGGAGAACTCTACAGGCACTAGGTTCTCCCTTTTTTTCTGAAAAAGAAATAATATCGTGGATCACTTATGAGGGTATAAAGTTGTCAAAAATTTATTAGGTTTCTGTCACAAAAGCGTTAATGAACTCATTAATAATGGGGAAAAGCAAGGAGTCAATTATGAAATTTGTTATTAAAACTATATTGTTAATATGCTTATCCCTAGGGATAGGCTCAGTAGTTTCAGCGAAAAATTACAAAATGGCTGTTACTGATATTGAAGGAATGGATGCTCTTATCTCTGAGTGGGGACCATTCAAGGAAGCTTTAGAAAAAGCCACTGGTGATACTTTTGAATTTTTTGCCGTAAGCAATCAAACTGCAACAGCAGAGGCATTGAGAGGAAAGAAATTAGATTTTGCAATAACAGGTCCTGCAGAGTATGTGGCAATTAACAAGCTTACAAACTCTCAAGCAATGATTGCGATTGCGAGACCAGATTATTACTGCGGTATTGTCGTTAAGACAGGAGTAGGAATAATGAAGATGGAAGATTTAAAAGGTAAAGCAGTCTCTTTTGCTAAGCCTGGGTCGACATCTGGACATTTTTGTCCGATGCAAGTGATGATGGACCATGGAGTAGACCCAATGAAAGACATCAAAGTAATCCATACAAAGAAGGCATTGCAACATGCTGGGCTAGAGAGAGATGATACAGCGGCAATTGGTGTCCGAATTAGCTCTTGGATCAAATATAATAGAACACCCGAAAATCAAGGTCAGTTCAAGGTGTTAGCTAGGTCGGGTGATCTGCCCTACGATATGATGATGGGTGGAGGTCATTTAACGCAGGCTGAAATAGATAAAGTAACCAAGGCAATGAAAGATAATGAAGATTCACTGATTGCTGGAATTTTAGCTGGGCTTGATGATAAAGGTAAGCCAGCCAATGATAAATATATTGGCACAAGATTGCTGGAAGTTAATGATTCGGACTATGATGTAGTAAGAGCCATGTACAGGACAGCTGGATTGCCCGAATTTGATATTCAAGACTAATCCATAGATGTATGGAGAGCGCTCTATGCTACTATAGGGCGCTTGATATATGATTGATTTAGAAATAAAAGATTTAAAAAAAAGCTTCGGTAGCGAATCTGTATTAAAAGGTCTTTCTTTTAGCGTTAATTCGCAAAGTTTATTAGCAATAATTGGTTCTAATGGAGCAGGTAAATCTACTTTGCTAAGATGTTGCAGCCGCTTAATTGAGCCATCGAGTGGAAGTATCAAAGTTTTTGACAAGGAAATAACAAATTTAAATAGTCATCGGCTACGACAAATACGAAGAGATGTAGGGTTTATTTTTCAACGGCATAATTTAGTTCCTCGACTGAGTGTGTTGTCTAATGTTATTCATGGAGATTTTGGAAATATCACTAGCGGTTTAAAGCGAGTAACACGATGGTTTCATTTTCTGGCACCCCAAGCTTCTAGGTCAAGGGCAATGGATTGCCTACGGAAGGTGAATTTATCTCACCTTGCGATGAAACGAGTTGACACCCTTTCAGGAGGGCAATCTCAAAGAGTTGCAATAGCAAGAGTTCTGATGCAAAAACCCAAATTATTACTTGCTGATGAGCCAGTCGCTAGCCTTGACCCAGTAGCTGCAAAAACAGTTATGGAGCTTCTCACAGAACTGTGTAAAAAAGAAAAGATTACAGTTATATTTACCTCCCACAATGTTGAAGATGCAGTAAAATATTCTGACAAAATTTTAGCGTTAAAAGACGGTGAAATAAGTTTCTTCAAAGCAAGTAAAACGATAGATCCAAAAAAATTAATCGCACAATACGACAGCTCTGTAAGATTTGTTTAATGGATATGAGCCAGAAAATGAAAACCCCAAAAAGATTTGAACAAATCTCATCCTTTCAATATATATCCATTATTGTTTTCTTTTTGATTATGGTGTGGGCTCTTGATGGCTCCGGTTTTTCCTTTAGCAAATTATTTGGAAGCAGTGAGTACATTGGTAGGTTTCTCAGTGAAGCCTTTCCTCCTATTAGCGAGCATAGATTAAGCTGGAACGATTTTAACAGGTATATTTTGCTCTTAATTGAGACGGCTCAAATGGCAATTTTTGGTACGTTTTTAGGAATAATTGTAGGTTTTTTATTTGCGCTGATGGCCTCAAGAGGCTTATTCGGAAATAGCATCCCGGCAAGAATGCTTCAAGTAGTTGCAAAGTTTCTAATAACATTTATGCGAACAATACCTGATTTAGTATGGGCAATAATATTTGTAATGGTTGTAGGGCTTGGAGCTTTTGCTGGCACATTAACGATTGCGATAGACACAATAGGATTTGTAGGTAGATTTTTTGCTGAAGAGATGGAGGATGTTGAAAGGAGTGCAGCTGAAGGTATAGAGAGTAGTGGAGCGTCAAAGCTAGACAGTACTTTTTCAGCAATCATTCCTGCCGCCATGCCTGGCTTTATAACAACATCGCTTTTCGCCTTAGAAAAGTCTGTAAGAGGATCAGTAGTGTTAGGTCTAGTTGGTGCTGGTGGAATCGGAATGGAATTAAACAGTCTTTTTAATTGGATGGCTTACGATAGAGCCGTTGTAGTAATAGGCTTAATGTTTGTTTTAATATTGTTCGTAGAACAAATTAGCAGCTATGCTCGCTCAAAGATACTTGATGGATCTGTCAAGAGCGGGAAATAATGCATTTGGAAAAGAGAGGTAGAAAAATGTCAAAGACAGATACGGCGTATCAGTATTGGAATACTGAATGGGATAATAAAATTGTTACTAATAAATGGACTGTAGCTGAGCCAGAGGTGCTCGCAACTTTCGAAAATATTGGAACATCTAAAAAGGTTTTAGATCTCGGTGCCGGGGTAGGCCGGCATAGCCTTCCTTTTGCAGAAAACGGTTGTGAGGTTACTGCTTTTGATGCAGCAGAAAGTGGACTTGCTTCTATTGAGCAGTTAGGAAAGGAAAAAAGTGTTTCTATAAAAACAGTACTTGGAAAAATGGATCAATTACCCTTCGCTAATGATTACTTCGATCACGTGTTATCGTGGAATGTGATTTACCATGGTAATCACAATATTTTAATCGATACTGTAAATGAGATAAAAAGAGTACTTAAACCTGGAGGCACGTTTCATGGAACCATGCTCCCCAAGAAAAGAATTGACCTTTTAAAAAGTGAATTCGATTGCAAAGAGATTTCCACAAACACTTGGATAGTCAATTCAGACTCTGAAAGCGATAAGGCTCATCCTCATTATTATTGTACTGCCAACGAATTAACGTCGATATTTAAGGATTTTGAATTTAATCGGCTTACTATGCAGGAACATGATAAACCAAACTCATGGCATTGGCATCTAATGATCGAAAAGCTGTAGCTTAAATGAGTAAATGAGGGCGCCTTTTTATAGTATACAAACATAAGAGGTCTGCCTTAACTCAACCGCATAACATCATTTCCTACCATTTTCGATTAGGTTACAAACAGCTAGTGCAGAAACTCCACCTAATATTTGAAATAATATAAAAAAGGGAAGATCAGAGAAATTAATGCCTGAAAATGTATCCGTCAAGGTCCTAGCGAATGTCACTGCTGGGTTAGCAAAACTCGTAGAGGAGGTGAACCAATAAGCACCTGTTATATATAAGCCTACTAATGCGGGTACCTTTCTGGGACTATATCTTGATCCTAGCAATATAGTAAAAATTAGGCCAAAAGTCGCAACGAACTCGGCAATATAAATTGGTGAGCCCGTTCTTATCTTTGACGAAAATTGTATGATACTTACATCAAACATAAAATGAGCAACCCAGGTTCCAAAAACTGATCCCGCTATTTGGGAAAGTAAGTAGGTAGAAAGCTCAACATTATTAATATATCCTCTTAAACGCATAACTATTGACACAGCTGGATTGAAGTGAGCGCCCGAAACTGGAGCCAGAATTGTGATCATAACAAATAAAATAGCCCCTGTAGCTACGGTATTTCCTAATAAAGCCAAAGACTCAATTCCTGCTGAAAGCCTTTCACTCATTATGCCTGAGCCGACTATCGTCCCTAATAGAAAAGAGGTGCCTATAAACTCTGCTATGTTTTTTTTATATGTCATTCAATTGCTCAGTCGATTTTTTCTCTTTTGCTTTTCTAGTCTTTAAAAACTGTATCCGATTATTGAAGTTTATATTTTTGCTTACTAATAAGTAAATTTTATTTTAAAAAAGCGACATAAATAATTAGAAATTTTTGATAAAATTTTCATTTTTTTGTAATAAACTTGGAAGATGCTGACCTTAAAAGGAGATCTCAGATGAAACCATTTAAAATTGGGGCGGCAATGCCAATAAGTGAAGTTGAAAACCATAAACCTTGGTTATTCGATGATGAAAGGGATTTAGAACTTCAAGATTTTGTTAGCAATGAAATTTACATAAACGAAGATTGGAAAAATATTGCTCAAACTGCTAAAAAGAAACTGAAAGGGTTTAATGGAAGACTGGGGGTGCACGGCCCATTTTGGGGTTTAGACTTTTCTTGCTTTGACTCCGAGGTTGCAAAAGTAATATCTAAAAGACTTTGTCAAGGGGTAGAAGCAGCAGCAGAAACCGGTGCGATACAAATGGTTATGCACTCACCATTTGATAACTGGCACGAATTTAATAGATTCAATATCTACAATGGTAAGCGAGCATTGGAACAAGTCTTTGACGTAGTAGCAAGAATTATTTCTCCAGCTCTAAGGATTGCAGAAAATGAAGGAGTCGAGTTGGTTATGGAAAATATTAAGGATATCAATCCACAGACTAGAAGGCAGTTAGTTGAGAGCATTGAATCTAATTCTCTAAAGCTTTCGATAGATACTGGTCATGCACATATAGCAGGGCTTGCTTCTAAAGCCCCACCCGTCGATATTTTTGTTGAAGACGCAGGCAATCTATTGAAGCATGTTCATATTCAAGATGGTGATGGTTATGCAGACCGACACCAAGCACCTGGCAACGGAACAATTAATTGGCATTCTGTTTTCCAATCCCTAAGTTTCTTAGAGAGCAACCCACATTTAATCCTGGAACTCAAAAACTATGGAGAAATACCCCTAGCATTTTCTTATCTCAGCGAAAGAGGGCTGACTGTTTAAGACAACGGAATGTAAATTAAAGCAAGAATAAGCAAAACATCGTCCTTATTTTTTACCTATTTGTATGGTTACAAACTATGCTTATAGATTAAACAATTAGCATTTAATTCTTTTGTTGTTTGTCAAATCAACTAAGATGCCCTTGTCTCCCTTCAATAATAAGGCGAAAAAGCTTACAGAAATCTATTTAGTTAACGCTTTAGAAGTTTCCTTTTCAAAAAAATGCAAGGCTTTATTATTTGTAGATATGTGTATGGTGTCTCCTACCTCCACGCTAGCACGTGATTGAGTACTTACGCAAAGTTGATTTTCCTTCATATCAACACAGTATATGACGGTACTCGAACCAAGTTTTTCAATAAGCTCCACCTTACATTTGACACCGGTTGTAGCTTTAGTGATTGATATATCTTCAGGTCTCACTCCTAGGATAACATCATCTTTATCTCCATATTTAGCTGGTACAGCGAAACTCGAAGCTGTAAAGGTCTTATCTTTTATACTGCCTGTGATGAAATTCATGCTAGGAGTGCCGATAAATTCTGCTACAAATTTAGTTTTGGGGTGATAATAAATTTCCATTGGAGTACCCACTTGCTCCATCACTCCTTTATTCATAACAACTAATCGATCACCCAGGGTCATTGCTTCAGTTTGATCATGAGTAACGAAAATACTAGTCGTTCCCATTTTTCTTTGTAATTTTTTTATTTCCAGTCGCACCTGGACCCGTAGTTTTGCGTCTAAATTTGAAAGTGGTTCATCAAATAAAAATACTTTTGGATCACGAGCTATTGCTCTCCCCATGGCAACGCGTTGTCTTTGACCTCCTGATAGTTGACCTGGTTTTTTACTTAATAGATCGCCAATTTGAAGTAATTCTGAAACATTTGTAACCTGTGCTTCTATTTCCAGTTTTTTTACTCCTCTACTTCTTAGGCCATAAGCAATATTATTATAGACTGACATATGGGGGTATAAGGCATAATTCTGGAAAACCATTGCTATATCCCTCTCAGAGGGGTCTATTTCATTAATTCTGTTTCCATCTAGGTCTATTTCTCCCTCCGTTACGTCTTCTAACCCAGCTATCATTCTAAGTAATGTTGACTTCCCACAACCGCTGGGCCCAACAAAGACAACTAATTCACCCTTCTCAATCGATAAAGAAGAGTTGAAAATAGCCTGGGTTCCATCTGGATATACTTTTACAACGTTCTTAAGGTTTATAAAACTCATTCACTTCTCCGTTTGTATAAGACCCTTAATAAACCAACGTTGCAACAAAACAACAATGAGAACGGGCGGTATTATTGATAGTATAATATACGCAAACCTTTGCCCCACTCTAGGTAAAGACACACCTTCGTATAATTCGACATAGATTAATTTCATCCCCATTACAACTGTCCAGTACTTCTCATCAGTAGTCATTAAAAGAGGCCATAAGTATTGGCTGTATCCAAAAACAAACATAAAAATAAACATCGCTGCAATCATCGTTTTTGAAAGGGGCACTAAAAAGTCAATAAAAAATCTCCAGCTATTAGCTCCATCAAGCTTGGCTGACTCAAGAAGTTCATCAGGAACTGACTTATAAAATTGTCTAAAGAAAAAAACTGCAGTTGCCGAGGCAACTAATGGGAGTACGAGGCCAGTATAGCTGTTTGTCAAGCCTATATCAGATACAATTTTATAGCTGGGAAATATTCTGACCTCTAAGGGAACTAACAAAGTTATGAAGATAAACCAGAAAATGGGTGTGGCTAATCTAAATCGGAAATAAACGAGTGAATAAGCAGCCATCATCGAAATAATAACCTTAAGTGTGGCGATCCCTAGCCCCATTATAAAACTATTTATCAGCATGCCAGTAGCTGTTATTTCTTCTGAAAACCCCCCTTTTTCGTTCAACACCTCGTCATAATTTTCGATAAATAGAGGTCCTGGGTACCACTGCATCCCTTCTGTTATTAGGGTCACATTATCATGGGTTGAGCTTGTAAAGGCTAGCCAAATAGGAATTACCATAAGTAAAACTCCCAATAGTAATATAAAGTGTGCAAACATTTGAGTAAGACGATTGATCATCAATTGTAGTGAATCCTTCTTTCTATGTAACGAAACTGAATTATTGTTATGATGAGTACTAATAGCATCATAATTATTGACTGAGCACCCGCAGCTCCCAAATCTAATCCTCGAAAACCGTCTATATATGCTTTATATACTAGCGTTTTAGTTTCCCCTGAAGGCGCTCCAATCGTCGTAGTATCAATAATCCCGAAGGTATCGAAAAAACCATAAGTGATATTGATAATCACGAGAAAGAACGTTGTTGGCATTAGTAGGGGGAAAGTGATTGTCCAGAACCGACGCAGACTGCTTCTGCAATCAATTAAAGAAGCTTCGATAACTGATTTTTGTATCGTTTGCAACCCGGCAAGAAAAAAAATAAAGTTCGCGCTAATTTGTTTCCAAGATCCCGCTATGAATAAGTAGATATAGGCATCAAAAATATTTGCGGTCCAGTCAAACCCCCATAGAGAATTAAATAGAGCATATAGGATACCAAACCTTTCGCTAAAAAAATATTGAGCAGTTACCCCAACAACTGCAGGAGCTATAGCGTACGGCCAAATCAAAAGGGTCTTGTAAGCGCTTTTTCCATGTATAACTTTATTGGCCTGAACCGCCAATAACAGCCCTAAAGAGCAAGAGATAACAGTTATGACAAATATGTAAATAAAAGTGAATTTTAGTGCTACAAGATATGAGGGATCTGATAGCACAAATTTAAAGTTGTCCCATCCTGCAAAAAACCTACCGAAGCCGAACGCATCTTGCGTGGTGAATGCATCTCTAAACGTTTGCACTATAGGAAGATAAAGAAAAATTGATATAATTATTAGCGTTGGAGCTAAAAAAATATATTGGGTATATTTGGATTTAAATTGTACTTTTTTCATCAGCAAAAAGGAGGGAGGAAAACCCCTCCCTCCATATTATTTTTGATTGGCTTACAAAGTCTTAGCAAACTGAGCAAGCAATTTTGATGCTCCTTCATCGGTTCTTTTCATAGCTTCTTCTACTGAAAGCTCACCAGTCAAGATTTTTGGGAAATTCTCATAAATAACCTCCCTTATTTGTGGCCAATTTCCTGCCCTATATCCACCAGGAATAGTTGCGCCTTCCAGATTTAACTGTTCTGGAGCGGTTTTATGATACGGCGAAGTTCTGTAAAAATTTATTGTTTCTGCAAGCTGTCCACCACCTTTGGTCACGACTGTATAACCAGTAGTATTATGATAATAAAGGTCCATTTCGGGTGAGCCCATAAACTTGATGAACTTTGCTAGCGCAGCGTATTCTTCTTCAGTATGGCCATTTAAGATCCAGTTTGCCGCGCCACCAATAAAAGTGGGATATGCCTTGCCGCCTGTAATTGAGCTCCAGTAAGGAATTTGATTGGTAGTAAAATTAATTGGTAGATCCTTTATTCCACCAAAAGAACCAGAAGAGCCAAACCAAAAAGCCGCTTCACCTGCGTTAAACGGAGCTTGGTTATCACCCCATCCTCTTCCCTTGTACGCATACCAACCTTTATCATGCCATTCTTTTACCTTTGTCCAATGAGTTATAAACTCCGGAGTTTCAGAGAACAAAGTTTTGGTTGGAACGTCATCAAATCCATTGTTTCCATCTGTCATTAATAAATTGTGCCTTGAAAAAAAGTTTTCAGTCCAAATCCAGGGATCATGACTTTGAACGAGCGGAATGTATCCTGCGTCTTTAATCTTTTGAGCTATTTCTTCAAATTCCTCATAAGTCGTCGGTACGTCAACTCCAACTTTTTTCAGTATATCCATGTTTGCATACATGATACATGTTGAACTATTAAAGGGTACTCCAATCATTTTGCCATCAGCATCGGCATAAAAGTTTTTTACTTGAGGAATGTAGTTGTCTGCATTTACGTCTATGCCGTATTTTTCCCCCATTTCTTCAAAACCAATTACCACTCCATTTTTCACTTGAGCAACCATGATAGCGGCGCCTGCATCGTAGACCTGTGTATAGTGTGGATGGTCTCCAGCTCTGTAAGCTGCAATTGTAGCCGATAAGTTATCTTCATAACTTCCTTTGCCAGTAGGAATAACTACGATATCGTCTTGAGACTCATTAAATCTTTTCGCTATTTCTATAATTACGTCTCCCAAGAACCCACTATTTCCATACCACCAATGAATCTCTGTTTTGGCGAAGGATGGCGATATCGAGAAAAAGAGCAAGAAAAGTGCGACTGCTTTAGTCCTTATAAATTTCATTCTATATATCCTTTCAAAAGCTCTAGTATGTATGAAGAATTTTTAAGAAATTTTGTCAGAAATATGAAATTTTTATGTAAACAAATTTATATATCAATTGTTAATAAATGTATGAAATCCCCCTTTAAGTTAAAGCGTTTTTTAAGTGCTTTGTCATTTTTCTACCAGATGGGTCATCCACACAAATGAGAAGATTAAGTACACGTATGAATTTTTTTTATGATAAGTATTTCGCAATTTAATAAAGTTAATTATTAAATTTTTAGAAGTCGGACATAAGTAGCATCAATGGATTTAGAAAATATAGTTGTATCACTGGCAAAAAATAAAAGTGAAGATGTCCAAGAAAACTTAATAAAGATGGTTGGTGGCCACTCTAATCATGTTTGGAGGTATAAAGGAGAGCAGGAGATTGTGTTGAAAAAATACCTCATAGTTCCTCCAGGATCTTTATTTGAGAATTCTTTACAGGAAGAAGAAAAGGCACTTAAAACTGTTAAGAAAATAAATATTGCACCTAAATTTGTGAAATCATGGCCTGATCTTTCTATTATCGCCTACAGATATGTTGAGGGTGTTCCTTGGCACAATGACATCAAGGCAGTTGCAGAGCTTATTCTGAAAAAAGAGAGGATTAATCCAGAAAAATTTAAGGAGGTCAGTTGTGAACCAGAGGAACTTCTGAGACAAGGAGATGTATTTCTGGCAAAGTGCCGAAAATTGCCTAAAGTGAAAAGACCACACCCGGAACAGATCTCACCGGTTAAAAAATTTTCACTCTTACATAGAGATATAAGGCAGAATTTGATAAGTGAATTTAGAGGAGGCATAAAGCTAATTGATTGGCAAACGCCAGCAAAAGGGGATATCTGTGAGGATATATTTTCATTTATTTCACCAGGTTTCCAGATACTCGCTAACGGAACACCCTTCTCGGCAAAAGACTTTAATAGTTTTTGGAAATTTCTTGAACGGCCTGATTTATATGAGCGTTATAGAAAAATTAGGGCAGCTTTCGCATGGAGACATGGGTCATATTGTTGGTGGAAGTCGACAATTGTTGAAAGTAAATATTTAAGAACCAAGTATAGATCAGCTTCCCTTGCAGAATTTGATTACTCTACTTCGAATAGTTTGTAATTGTCGAAATTATTAGTTAACGCTCGACTTGGAACCTTAATGTTTTACACTTGTCGGAATTATTGCTATTTGGAAAAATTTCATTTGGTTTAAGAAATGAATAAAAAGAAATTGATAAAAAAATGAAATCTCTATCCTTTATACGTCATGCCAAATCAGACTGGACCTCTCCACTGGTGTCTGATCACGACCGTAGATTGGCAGATAGAGGGCAAAGAGCATCAACAATTATGAAAGATTTCTTTGAAACCGCGAATAAGAATTTTAATAGTGTATTCTCATCAACCGCCTTAAGAGCAGTGGAGACAATTGAGATCATTAAACCCTCCATTAAGGATACAGACATAATATACAAAAAAGATCTCTATACCTTTGACGATCAGATGATGTTGGAGTTCATATCTAAAATAAAAGATAACATATCATCAGTACTTATTGTGGGACATAATCCAGCCATACAAGAGACAGTTTTGCGTCTCTCAGACACCGAGCAAAACTCGAATTTACTGAATAGAGTTGAACACAAGTATCCTACTGCCGCTTTTTGTACTCTTACATCCACAATAGACAAGTGGTCACACACCGGCGATACAATGTTCAAGCTTCAAGAATTCATTTGCCCAAAGGAGCTATAAAATAGCAGTATTAGATTTCTATTGGGCTCATAACTTCAGGCTCAACAACTATATTAGAGCCCAAAGCTTCTATTAGAACATCAGCATTTTGCTCGAGAAGAGGAAATGTTTTGTAATGACAGGGGATTAGTTTCTCAAAGTTAAAATATTTTTTTGCTGCATAGGCTGCTCTTTTCATATCCATAGTGAAGTGTCCACCACAGGATAGAATGCCAATATTTGGTTTGTGAAGGTCGTTAATTATTTCCATGTCAGCCATGACGTCGGTATCACCTGAAAAATAAATTGTGTTATTTTCACCCTCAACTACAAAGCCAGCTTCAGCACCGGTGTACATTATTTGGCCATTATTCATCATTGAGGAGCTGTGAACAGCATTCACCATTGTAACGTTAACAGC
>OZSS01000008.1_pt1 | contig 94607 bp, 83 predicted proteins | sample 1779911 | NCBI WGS metagenome assembly OZSS01 (sample SAMEA2603589, study PRJEB24840) | metagenome | biome: Water; feature: Photic zone; material: Seawater sample | place: Mediterranean Sea | collected 2013-11-12 | depth 10 m
GTCTATGCCCCCTTCTAGAGATTGCGCCCAATTGCACTCCTGCCATTTTTTTGAAAGAAAGGTATGCTCTTTTGGCAGAAGAGTGAATTCTTGCTTAGGTATATCGGGTATTTTTGATGTTTCTGGTCCCATAAAAACCCAGATGATGCCCGCGACTTCTTTTGCCGGGTACGCATTAAGTTTAATTTTTTCTTTAAACCGACTGTTTTCTGGTGCTGTTGGTAATTCAACGCAGTTGCCACGCACATCAAACTTCCAACCGTGATAAACGCACCGCAGACCGCAGTCCTCGTTCCTACCAAAAAACAAATCTGCGCCTCTATGCGGACATCTTCTGTCTACAATACCAACTTCACCATTACTATCCCTGAACGCCAGGAGCGCTTCGCCTAGTACTGTAATTTTTACAGGGGCCCCATCAATTTCGGATAATTCTTCGCTTAAGAGTGCTGGCATCCAATAATGCCTGAATAAGTCACCCATTGGGGTATTTGGGCCCGTTTGTGTCAATATGGCATTCTCTTTTATGCCGAGCATATGTATCCCCTATCTATCGCATTTAAGATATAGTGTTTGTGTCAATCTATCTTATAGAATTTCAAACAATTCGATCTGTCTATACTGTTTTTCCAATTTTTATATACTAATTTGTGGCGAACCAATTATTATTAGGATGAAAATAGAGAAAAGGTCCAAGCATGCTTCATAGTGAAAACAGTGCAGAAATAAAAAATAAGGGAACCATCTCGGCTGAATTGACATATATTGTAAGACAAAAGGAAAAGCCATATTTTGAGAGTTCTCACAGCACGGGGGGTGAGCCCAAAGTATTTTTCAAAACAGAAAAAAGAAATGCAAGCATTAGTGACATGCGTCCTCACGTTTCTACACTTTCTATCGATAGCAACGGGTTTGAACTGATTAGGCACCAGACGCACGTTGATGACTTATATAATGACGACTTGATAAAGGCACAATATAATCAAGAGTTAGAAGACCTACTAAAACAACATACAGGGGCGGATCAAGTTGTCATTTTTGATCATACGAGAAGGTCAAATAGTGATATTGGAGCGAAAAACCCAGATGGTAGGCGGGGGCCAGCTGTTAGAGTGCACGCCGATTATACAGTTAAGTCCGGACCGCAGAGAGCAAAGGATACTCTAGGTGACCATGAATTTAACGATATCATGGCTAACGGAGGCAGGGTAGTCCAAGTAAACGTCTGGAGACCAATTACAGGGCCGGTAGAAAGTTCTCCTCTTGCCCTTGCAAGTGCCACCAGTATTCCCGCGTATGATCTCGTTGCGACAGATCAGCGCTTTCCGGATAGGGTCGGTGAGATATACCAATTGGCTTTTGGAGAAGGCCATGAGTGGTATTACGCCCCAGATATGATGCCCAATGAGGTCATTCTGATAAAAGGTTGGGATAGTTTAGATGATGGCAGAGCGCAATTTACACCTCACGGTGCTTTTGAGCATCCATCAGAGACGCCAAAGTCAAAGCCAAGAGAAAGTATTGAGTCGCGCACTTACCTCGTCTTTAAAGGATAAAATTGATCAGAATGCTTTTATTCTTGTGGATACCTCCACGGGAACTCAGGTTGATCTGTTTCTTCATCTATTGTCCAATGGGGGAGTGCAAATTCGTCACAGACATCTTTGAAAACCATTTTTACTCTCGTACCAATTCCTACTCTTTTTATCATCTCGGGGGGAGCAAATTCGCCGTCGGCAGTCATCAAATTTCCAGCGACGCGCAATGCTTCGTGTTCTGATGGCTCGCCTTTCTGTGTGTCAAGATCCGCTAAAATTATCATATAAGGAACTTTATCCTGGAAGGCTGGTTGTATTGGGTGATGAACCTCTACATACGAGTGCACAACGCCTTTTCCCTCTACGGAAACCCATTCTGAATTTCTGTCAGTTGTCCAAGGGCACGCCGTGGTCGGCGGATATCTTAGCAAACCGCTGGATTTACCTCTCTGCAGTCTGAAATCTCTCTTTGAGCAATATCGAAAAAAATCAAGATTTTCTTGATCTAGGTCTTCAATTGTAAGCATCATTCCCATGTAATCGCCTTGAACTGGCATGATTATCTCCTCGATTTATCTGTGGTCCTTAGCCATTACCATTGCGGATCCAGTTCCAGGCATTGCCCACCCTAAGTTCGCTGTGACTTCCACATTTTTAACCTGCCTGCAACCACCTTCGCTGTAGTCATGTGAATGTTTTCTTCTGCCATCCGGCCCTATTGGGCATGTATCGTCAACATCGCCGCGAAGTTGCCGTGTGTTTTCAATAACCATATTCATTCCATGTGTGTAACCCTCGCATAAATGCCCCCCAGAGGTATTGTTAGGTCGTTTGCCCCCGAGCTCTATAGTTCCGTCTGATACGTATGAGCCACCTTCACCTTTCTTGCAGAACCCATAATCTTCAAGCTGCAGCATAGTTGTGAACGTGAATGCGTCATAAGACCCTGTTATGTCTACGTCCTCAGGTCCCAGCCCCGCATTTGGCCAAAGTATTTCTTTTGCGTAATATCCTGCTACCGTCGAGATTGGTCCGTGTTGGTAGTGCATATCGATACGAGGCTTGCAACATCTTCCAACGACAGACTGGATTACTGCCGGTGGGTGGATACAATCTCGCGCTCTTTCGGTCCTTGTTACAATAATGCAAGTGGCATTGTCTGTCTCCACACAACAATCAAGTAAATGAAGCGGTTTGCAAATTATTCGTGAGTTGATCACGTCTTCAATAGTGTATCTTTTTTTGTAGTAAGCCTTTGGATTATTAGAAGCATGCTTTGAATGCGCTACTTTTACACCGGCCACTTGTTCTGGGGTTGTACCGTAATCATACATATGGCGAAGAAAGGTGGGAGCAAACATCTGGCCAGCACTTTGCCAGCCATACGCTCGGTGGTGAATTTGATCCCCCGTAATTGGCACTGCCGAACGCGCGCCTGTGCCTCCTATCCTCACAGCAGAATATCCATTCATGGCTCTGTAAATAGCAACGGTTTTACACATACCAGCCTCAATAACACCCATTGCAATACCAATAAGGGCTTCCGTTGAAGAACCGCCACCGTGAACATCCATATAAAAATTTAGTCTTATTCCCAAGTCTCCAGCAACCCAAGGTGCATGAGTTGAGTCGTTTCCGGAATAACTCAGCATCCCATCAACATCCTCTGGTTTCATCCCTGCATCGGCCATAGCATTTGATATGGCCCAAGTGGCGAGTGATCGTGTTGATTCTTCAGAACCGCGTCTATAAGTTGTTTCCCCAACTCCGCAAATCGAATACCTACCACGAAGATATTTTTCAGAGCTTACGTCGTGGTCAGAGATGCTGCTTAGTGTCATTGGAAATAGTCCCCCCTTTATCTAGAAACCTTAATGTAAACTTTGTGGGGTTTTTTTTAGGAGGCTCTGCTTAAATTAATTTGTTTTATCATGGGTGTGAAATGACACCTGATTGGCGTTTGCCAGTTCATGTTAGTAGGCAATATGATATTTGTCTTGGTAGACAATATTGAGGAGACAGGTATATGAGGGCCATTGTAACGGGTGCTAGCCCAGGTATTGGTGGGTCTACGATCCGAAAATTAGCACAAATAGCGAATCAAAAGAATGAAAAATTACAAATTGCAGCTTGTGAGATCAGGTTGACAGATGATCTTAAATCCCTTGCTGACGAAGTAGGAAGATTGGGAGCTGATATAAAGGTGCTAATAGGAGACCTCTCTGAGGCACAGTGTCCAGCAAAATTAGTTGATGATGCACTCAAGGCGTTTGGTGGGTTGGACGCAGTAGTAAGTAATGCAGGTATAACAAGCCCTGCTCCTCTGGTAGATCTTCCTGTATCAAAATGGGACAAATTATTGAATGTGAATGCGCGCGCGACCCTGCTTCTGGCGCAGGCGGCATACCCTGCGCTTAAAGAGTCAAAGGGTGCCTTAGTTGCTGTCGCATCCATGTCGGGGATGGGAGCGCATCAAGGTATGGGGGCATACAGCCCTAGCAAAGCCGCCTTGATATCTCTTTGTCAGGTGCTTGCACAGGAATGGGCATGTGATGGAATAAATGTAAATACGGTTTCACCGGGAATGATCCGTACCCCTTTAACACAGAAAGTTTATGAAAATAACCAGATAGCCAAAGAAAGAGCTGCTTTGGTGCCATGGGGCAGGGTAGGAAATCCAGAAGATATCTCCAACGTAATCAGTTTTCTCTTGTCGCCCGAGGCCAATTATATAACGGGCCAGAATATCCTAGTAGATGGAGGCTTTGTTGATTCTTTGTATCGTCATATCCCAGGTTTACCCGATAGTAGTGAAATTGATAAGACTTAGCGGATGAAACTTTAAGTGTTCAAATTTTTACCACTGCCCAACCCGAAGTCTTGCATCATTTGTGTTTGTTTTTTAATGGCGGCAATAGCTTGGGGTTCTGTATTTTACGGGCATAGTGTCTACTTAACAGCTCTAACAGGGGACGGCAGATGGTCAATCGGTCAAATTTCAACGGGAATTACGATCTTTTGGATTTCAAGTTTGCCCGGAACACTTTTTGTTGGATATCTAATAGATAAAAATGGGGCAAGTTGGGTTGTCTTCATAGGCGCATGTTGCATTGGCTTTTCGCTCGTAGGAATAAGTTGGGCGCGCGACCTTTGGTTAATATTCGTGTGCTACGGAATAATGGGTTTTGCCTACCCGGCAATTGGCGCTGCAGCTATTAGCGCTACACTTTCCCCATGGTTTTTTAAAGATTTTGGATGGGCATTGGGACTTTCTCTTACCGGAGCAAGTGTTGGAGGCGCTATAATTCCGCCCGTCATGATGTATACTATACAAAAGCTCAGTTTCCCCCTGACAATGATTTTCGCAGGAGGAATAGTTTTCGTTGTATTGTGCATCTTGGCGTTCATACTTACGTTGACCAAACCGGCAACTGTGCTATCGGTCACTTCAGTTCAATCTAAAAACTTAATAGCGGTGGACTTATTGAAACAGAGAGTTTTTTGGAGAATTTCGATTGCGGCAGGCATGGCACTTGCTGGTCAGGTTGGTTTTCTGGCTCATCAAATACCTATTGCTCTTCAACAAACGAGCGAATTTGCCTCCGTAATTTCCGTTACTATCGTTGCAATATCAGCCGCAATAGGCCGTTTAATAACGGCTTATGCTAGCCGTTTCTATGGAGTGACAAAAATAGCAACTTTTTGTTACGCCTTTCAGGGGTTAGGAATTCTCATAGTTAGTGTTGCCGATACGACAGCCCTACTTTGGCTTGGTTGCTCGGTGGCTGGGTTTGTTGTTGGGGCAATTGTAATGCTCTCTCCAATGCTTGTCAGAGAGGCTTATGGGTCTGTGGATTATGGTAAGAATTATGCGGCGGTTAACGTTATTTTATATCTTTTTGCGGCTGTAAGTCCTTGGTTTTTGGGGCATATGTTCGACGATCATCAATCGTATGCGGTAGGATTAATAGCGTTGTTTGTTGTCCAAATAGTAGCCGCTGTCCTCATATTACCAAGCGTTAACTCAGCAAAAGTTAACCCTTAAGCGCTTGTTCCATTTCTTCCTTGAGAGCATCAAGCTCATCTTTTGCATCCAGAGCCGGCTTAACGGGCTCTTGCTTTTTGTTAGCGGACTCTTTTCTTCTTTCATTAGTCAATCGAATGGTTTCTGCTTTTGTCTCCGCAGTAACTTTTATCGTTTGTCTTTTATCAACGGGTAAGGAATCGAAGATGGTTTCTGCTTGATCGTAGTCAGATTGTGATCCACTCTCAGCTGCTTTGTTAAGCCTACGTGCAACTCCTTCCGTACCTTTTAATTTGGTACTATCAGCTAAAATGCGCAAGCCTTGTCTTGTGTCCGCGTCTACCTCTTTGACGTCATCCATGATAATCTCCGGACCCTCAATGGCCCCACTGTGGATATTATTAGTAGAAAATTAGCTTTTTCGGTACTAGTTTACAACAACTTTGTGACAAAAACCACTTTTACGTGAAACATTATGTCGAATTTAGGTGTGGTTGGGTAATTTTAATAGGTCTCTGATTTTCAATTTTAGCTAGGAAAAAAAAATGATTTTAATTGGGCGTAATGTGTCTCCATTTGTTAGACGAGTAGCTGCATTAATGAGGCTGCTTGAAATCGACTATGAACAACGTTTATTGGCAACTGCGGATTCTATTGATGCCATTGCTAAATTTAACCCATTAGGGCGTGTTCCTTCATTAGTACTAGATGATGATGAGATTTTGATCGATAGCTCGGCGATAATTGACTATTTATTGGAAACCAAAGATCAAGATGGAAAATTTCTATCAAAAGCAGGTTCGGCGCGTCGCCTTGTGTTGCGCTCTGTTGCCATCGCGCATGGTGTTATGGAAAAGGGTGTGGCGTCATCCTACGAAAAGACACGCCGTTCGTCAGAAAAAGTGAGTGAAGAGTGGTTAAGTTATCTGCAAAGACAGATCATTTGGGGACTAGAAGAGTTAGAACGAAAGGCGGAGCAATCCAACGAATGGTTACACGGCGATACTCTTACTCTTGCCGACATTACAACAATTTGCGCATTTGATTATATAAATATCAGACATCAGGGATTGTTTGATCCTAATGTTTTCCCAGCCTTGCAAGGCATATCTGATCGAGGAAACGAATTGTCCGCTTTCTCTGACACAAAACCATCACCCTAACAGATAAAACTAATTTAAAAAAGGTTTCTGGATCTACATCCTATTTAATGCACTGATCACAGCTTTAATCGGTGCGAGAGTGATAGACGTGTCAATTCCAACGCCGAATACGCTCGCCCCATCTTCATCTGGAACTTTAAGTTCTATATAGGCGGCCGCTTCAGATGCTGAACCTGCTGTTCGTGTATGTTCAGTATAGTCCTTGAGACGAAACTTAAGATCAAATGTATCGCGCATACCTTGAATAAAAGCCGCGATGGGTCCATTTCCGGTTCCTTTTATTTCGTATTGGGTCCCATCGAAAGTAACCGTCGCCGTCATGCGCTCAAGATCATTGGAACGCGATGCTGCTTCGGAGGAGAAGGAGATTAGCTGAAACGGGCCATGTTGTTCTATGAATGTTGATTGGAAAGCTTTCCAAATTTCTGTGGGCGTTATTTCTTGGCTGGTAGCATCGGTAATTTTCTGAATAATCTGACTAAACTGAGCCTGAGCCGCCTTGGGCAATCGAATGGAGTAGTCGTTTTCTAAGATATATGACACACCTCCCTTACCAGACTGGCTATTTACCCGAATAATCGCCTCGTAGTCTCGTCCTATATCTTTCGGATCTATTGGTAGGTAGGGTACTTCAAATAATGGACTATTGGCAGTTTCCATTGCTTTCATCCCCTTATTAATAGCGTCTTGATGCGAACCCGAAAACGCCGTATGCACAAGTTCACCTGCGTAGGGGTGCCGCGCATGAATTGGAAGTTGATTACAGTGGATGGCCGTATCCATAAGTGAATTGATATTTGAAAAATCGAGTTGTGGGTCGACGCCCTGGGTAAATAAATTTAGCCCTAATGTGACAATATCAACGTTGCCAGTTCTTTCACCGTTGCCGAATAATGTTCCCTCTACCCTATCCGCACCAGCCATTTGTGCAAGTTCGGCAGCTGCCACACCTGTGCCCCGGTCGTTATGCGGATGGACAGATAGAATTACGTTTTCGCGGTTTCTAAAGTTTGTGTGCATCCATTCAATTTGATCTGCAAATATGTTAGGCGTGGCCATTTCGACGGTTGATGGTAAATTGATTATTGTGGGGTTTTCACTAGTAGGCTGCCAAATATCCATGACGGCTTCACAAACTTCTAAAGCGTAGTCAAGTTCGGTGCCGGTAAAGCTTTCTGGACTGTATTCCAATCTTACTTGACTGCCCGAATTTTCTAGCATGGAGATTCGATCTCTAACCATCTTGGCACCGTCAACAGCTATCTCTTTGACGCCATTCCGATCGCTTTCAAATACCACACGCCTTTGAAGGGTGCTGGTTGAATTGTATAGATGAACAATACAATTTTTTGATCCTAATAAACTTTCACAAGTACGTTGTATTAATTCTTCTCTAGCTTGCGTTAGAACTTGAATAGTAACGTCCGCAGGAATAAGATTCTGTTCAATGATTTCTCTGACAAAATTGAAATCAGTGTCTGAAGCAGCAGGAAAGCCTACTTCAATTTCCTTAAAGCCCATTTCCACCAATGTTTTAAACATACGGTGTTTTCTAGGCCCGTCCATGGGGTCTACAAGTGCCTGGTTGCCATCTCGCAAATCTACACTGCACCAAATAGGAGCATTATTAATTGTCTTACCGGGCCACTGTCGGTCCGTAATCGGGATAGTAGGGTAGGCTTGGTATTTGTTAATTGGCATACGCGTCATGGTGAATATCCCTGTGGTTGAAATCTATAGAAAATCTTTAAAAAGTATTTGTCTTAAGGCGAAACGATTTTTCTGAAAACGCCTTTGCGCCCGGTACCTCTAAAGGACCGGGTTTGTAAGTCGTAAAAGGAGATTTCTTGAGTCATCAACCATAGTAGGCAGAGGATAATGCTACTGATTAAAATCGTCAAGCAGATGTCGCATTGGTTCTCGAAGAATTACTTTTGAAATGGTAATTCTTTACCGACGCCCAAAAAGCTTCTCTATATCACTTAGTTTAAGCTCCACGTAAGTCGGCCTTCCGTGATTGCATTGCCCGGAATGAGGGGTTGCTTCCATCTCGCGTAATAACGCGTTCATCTCTTCAACGCGAAGAGTTCGACCTGATCTTACGGAAGAATGGCAAGCTATCGTGCCGCAAATATGACCTAACTTATCTTCTAAAATGGTTGAGGAACCGAACTCTTTAAGTTCGTCAGCAATATCGATGACTAAGCTTTTAACATTTATGTCGCCAAGAATACTTGGAATTTCGCGAACTAATATTGCTCCCTCACCGAATTTTTCGAGGATTAATCCTAATCGAGCAAAGTCATCTTTAAGTTCTAATAGTCTCTGAATTTTTACATGTTCCAAGTCAACAACTTCTGGAATTAACAAGACTTGTCGCTTTATTCCTCCTTCTTTAAGGTCAATTTTCATTTTTTCATAAACTAACCGCTCGTGCGCTGCATGTTGGTCGACAATGACTAACCCTTCATTTGTTTGAGCTACAATATAATTTTTATGGAGCTGTGCCTGTGCCGCGCCTAAGGGGAATGAAGTTATTTCGTTTAAAGACTCAGATGACTGGTGAGAAGGACTATCAGTTCGTGCCATCGGTGCAGAATTCAGGTCTAAGTGACCAAAAGCTATTTCGCTGTTCGCGAACGAGGAAGAAAGGTAATTATTCTGAGAAGGTTCACGAGTTTGATAGGAGTGGCCAGGGCTTCTTGCGTCAGTAGGTGCAACTTTAGAAATAGATTTGTTTAAAATGCCTAGAGCTGCATTAGAAACCGTTGATGAAGTCTGGTAACCTGCTTCCGTGAGGGTTTTTTTCAGCGCCCCTATGATTAAACCTCGAACTAGTCCAGGTTCTTGAAAACGAACCTCGGATTTGGCCGGATGAACGTTAACATCCAGAGTGCTCTTGGGCGCATCAAGGAACAATACAACAAACGGATGCCTGTCATAGGCTAGGAAATCTGAATAAGCTGCCCGTACTGCTCCATAAACTAATTTATCTTGAACAGGTCGACCATTAACGAACAGAAATTGGTGGCTTGAAGTTCTTCTATTGAGCGTTGGTAGGCCCGCGTATCCTGTCAATATAAATCCTTCGCGCTCCGCTTCTATTAGTAACGAATTTTCTTCAAAATCTCGTCCTAATACTTCACCAATTCTCGATAGTTGTATATTTGGGAGGTTACCCTGAGCTCCGTTAAAACGGATGTTCGTTCGAGTGCCATCGTTTAAGGTAAATGAAATATTTGGATTAACCATGGCTATTCGACGTATCACCTCTATTGTGCGACCTGTTTCGGTACGATCGGTCTTAAGAAATTTCAATCGTGCTGGTGTGGCATAAAACAAATCCCGTATTTCAACTTGTGTTCCTATTTTTACAGAGGAGGGCACCACTGCTTCAATATCTCCCCCGGTAACATTTATGCTCCAGCCTGTATCCATATCTTTTGATCGCGTTTTAATGGTTAACCGACTTACAGCCCCGATTGACGGCAAAGCTTCTCCCCTAAACCCAAAAGTACCTATATTGTCGAGATTATCGGTTGGTAATTTTGATGTCGCATGGCGCTCAACTGCGAGTACAAGGTCTTGCTTCGACATACCACAACCGTTGTCAGTGACACTGATAAACGTTCGGCCACCATTGCGCATGATAATTTCAATCTTAGTTGCCCCTGCATCGATAGAGTTTTCAACTAATTCTTTGACTGCGCTGGCTGGACGTTCAATTACCTCGCCGGCAGCTATCTTGTTAATTAGGCCGTTTGGTAAACGCCTTATTCTGTATTTTTCAACTGCGTTAGAAATTGTATCGGTAGATAACATTTGAGGTCACATTTAGTAGCTCATCATATCAAGGCAACTAAATATAGGAGCTTTTTTGAGTAGAGTCGAATCTATTAAGGTAAATCCTTGATATCCGCTTCATGATAAATTCTGCAAACACAGTATTCCTGTTGATATATTTAATAGCCAAGCCAAAAATTGACCAGACATGATATGGGAGATCTAAATTAATGCGGTTTACAGGAAAAGTTGCTGTCATTACAGCTGCTGCCAGTGGTATTTGCAGAGCTGCGGCAGGAATAATAGCTAAAGAAGGGGGGGGCGTGGTTGGTATCGATACAGACGAAGCCCGCCTTGAAAAAATGTCAATGGAACTCTCTCAAGAGCCTGCAGGGTCCATCGTAACCTATTGTATTGACGCTCTTGATCCAAAAGCAGCCGATAAAGCGCTGGAAAATATTATCAAAAATAACAAACGCATTGATATTTTAATCAACGGTGTTGGTGGAAGTACAATAATTTCTAACCCATCTGCCAGGGTTGATGAACTGACGGTAGATGAATGGCAAGCTATAATAAATTTCAACTTAAAAAGCATGTTTATTTTTACAAATTCAGTAGTCCCGATCATGAAAGAACAAGGCAAGGGGAAAATAGTCAACTTGGCATCAATCGCTGGGCGAGGTTTTAGTGATATTAGTAGTAGTGCATATGCTGCTGCGAAGGGTGGTGTTATAGCATTTACAAAAAAAACTGCCCGAGAATTAGGTCAGTTTAACATAACCGTAAACGCCATAGCTCCAAATACGACCCTAACAGAACGGATCCAGCCACGCTGGCAACAGCAAAGTCCAGAAGATCAGCTACAACAAACGGAAAAGATACCACTTGGTCGAGTGGCGAAACCTATAGATCAAGCAAAGGTTATTTGTTTTTTGGCTTCTGAAGATGCCGATTATGTTACGGGCCAAACCATAGATGTTTCTGGTGGTCTTGTGTAACGAAGAAGACGGATAGTTAGGGATTATCGTTTTAAAGGATTTAAACATGACAAAGAGCGAACTTTATAAAAAGGGCGATGCAATGCGTCGGAGCATGTATGGTGAGGAAGCATATAATAAAGCAAACGAGACCGTTTACGCCGACCCAATTATGCGAAAGTTTCTAGACGTCGCGACGGAGACAGTTTTTGGGGCTCTATGGACACGTCCAGGATTAGATACAAAAACCCGAGCCTTAATTTGTGTAGTCTCTGATATCGCAACAGCGCGGGAGGAAGAGTTGGCAATTCATTTACGTTTTGCGCTGGGCCAAGGGTGGACAGAAGATGAGTTGCTTGAAGTAATGTTGCATCTATCAGGTTATATTGGAGTGCCCTCTACTCGTGGTGCTATGCTTGTTGCTAAGAGAGTTTTTGCCGAACTCAGAGAAGGGGAACAAAGTTAATGCCCTTATTTTTTTATCACAGGTAAAATTGTAGTTTAAGCTAACGGAGCCCGTCTTCGCCCTCAATTTCACTAACACGTAAGCCTCCAACGCGAGCCAATGGTCGCCCTGAGTCTGTGATAGCAATCGCTACCAAAATTTCATTGGCCCGGGGAGCATCACTTACACGCACCTCCATTCCATCAAAATGGCTTCTTACGTAGGCAGCATCTTTATGGCCAAGTGGAATATCTAACGTATCCCCCATAGAACCGCATTTTTTTGAAGAGGGAATAAGTGCTGCCCCTCCCTCGACTTCCCCTCGCAAGGGCGCACCCATTCTAGGATGCAGTATGGCGGCCCCATGTTCGAGTTCGCCATTCTCTCCAATTAGAGCGGCTTTGCCGTAACTCTCCACAGCACTAGGCTCAATACCAAGAGCTTTAATGCAGCGCTTTCCAAGAATTGCACCCAACTCTTCTCCTATTTGCACTAGTATGCCCAGATCTTCTACATATTGACTAGCAAAGGGATTTTCGAGCACTGCTATAGCTGCCGCTTTCCGTGTTGGAGGATTAATTTGCTGCCCCATTTCAGTATGAATTTCATCTACCACAGTTATCATTTTTCTGATTCTTGCAATCGTCATAGTTGCTTTCTTTCAAATATATTATTGATGATTTTGTATTTTTGAAGCTTCGTTTAGCTTGCCATTAAGGGCTTGGGGGGCAACGACTTTAATAGTACCCCGCAAGCTAATCCATGCCGCTTTTATAAGTCCATGTTTTTGATATTTGGTCGCGACGGTAAAACCGCGATTTACGGCTTCTTCTATTTGTCCCTGTCGAATTTCCTTAAGATCTACCGTCACCAAGCGGCCTCCTAAGTCGCTATCAGGCGTTAACTCGTTAGCAGGCTTTCTGATTACCGCCGGGGAACCGGGTATATCAACTGCATTGGCTATTAATGTGGCGGCAGCATCAGCTATAGCGGCGCTCTGGGCTAGAACAGTTACGGAGTCAGCTATCCCTAGCGAATGACTTCTGCCATGCATTCCACTAGTCGCTATTCCATGGATGTTATCCTTCCCGGAAACTGTAATGTGCCCAGTTTTGTCAGGATTGGCGGGGTTTTCGATAATCGCAATATCAAAAGTTTCGTCTTTATCAAGATATAGGGCTATATCGCCTCCATTATTTACGTAGGCTTTTCCAAATCGGTGATCTCTGCACAGGCAGGTTAGAATATGATCAGCTACGGATCCGGCAACTGCCGCCATTGGTGTGATGAAGTTGGAAGAAAAGGGTAATACGGCATCGTGCATACGCCGACCTACCGGGTAAATTGGCTTTTTAGTCTGGGTGGTAATCGGGCGGCGCAAAATGGGTAGCTCTTTTACCAAGTTTTGTAACAACGACTGAAACTCGGTTTCTACATTTTGGTATGCAAGCTTAACACAAGTCTTTTCCCCAAAAGCTTCAGCAACAATATCAATGGGTCCGTGGTGCAAATGCAAGCGTTTGCCATCATTCATCAAAGTCACTTGGGGTTTATTCATCTTTGCGCTGATTTTCTCGCCATTTAAAGTTGTAGGAGTGCGTGGGCCAGGGGTTTTGGTTCTTGTAAAGTTCAATCGTGCTATCGGTTAGAACGTGATCATTTTGAGGTCCTAAAATACCTTTTATGGCATCGTCTATCGAAACCACATGGCCAGTGTGACCTCCAAGAGATTCGTAATCTGAGAGCCGCATTGTGAACTCTATTGGGGCAACTAGAGCGGGTGTTGGAACATAACCAAATGAATTTTGCGGCATCCTAGTTACATCTACCATCAGTGTAATTCCACCGCCAGGCCATATATATGCTGGCGCTCCCCCACACGTCACATTGGTGAGAGAATTTCTTACGGATTGCGTTAAAAGAACGGGGTTTTCCGTTACGCCTGCTCTTAATGAGCCGCCTGCCCCCCCGACAAACAAAACTGAACAAAGGGCGGGCTCACAGTTTTCAGTAATACGGGTAATGGGCGCTATTAGTTTTTTCGGTATTTCATATTGTATCGGCTGTAATTCATTATTTAATTTGTAGAAAGCGAATTGATCGCCTGTGGTAGATATCATGAGAAGCGTTTGTCCAGGCTTTGCAAACTTAGGATTGAAATCCTCTAAGATATCTAATGGGTCATCTATGTTGGTCCCCCCCCAACCATTTCCTGGCTCGGCTACTTGAAAGTACCTCCCAGGTGTAGATTTTCGTCCCCTAATTCTTATCCCAGTCTCTTGCCAATCTATGACTTTACCTGCTTGATGTTCTGATACAACTCCAGTTATGTGGTCATCAACAATCACGACTTCGTCCACGAGGCCTTTCCACTGAGCCGCGAACATCCCAATAGTAGCCGAGCCACATCCAACTCGCATTCTTTCTTCAGTGGTACCGTTTACAATCGGAGGCTTACCAGCTTGAACCGTTATCGTGCTCCCGCCGTCTATTGAAAGTTCAACTGCTTCTTGATTGCACAAACTCAGCATTGCAGAACATGTGGCTCTACCTTCTTTTTTAGATCCACCTGTTAAATGATTGACACCTCCGATTGATAACATTTGGGAGCCGTATTCTCCCGTAGTCACATGTCCGATTGGTTCTCCATTGGCTCTGACACAAGATTTTTCGGGACCGATGTGCCTGTCGGTGTCAATTTTTACTTTTACGCCGCAATAGCTATAAATGCCCTCCGTTACCACTGTAACTATGTCTACGCCATCAACTTTGCTGCCTATAATAAACGGGGCAGGTTTGTAATCTGGATATGTAGTTCCGGCCCCGATCGCTGTCACGAAAACATCTTCTCGATTTATAATAGCACCGTCCCAATCCTTTTGTTGTTCAGCAAACGGCACCAGAGAAACTTCGTCGTTTCTCTCAATTATTGTCAATGGATCAACGCGCACCAGTTTACCTTTATCATTCGCATATCTATCGCAGGCACCGGAACGGCCTTCCGCGATATAACACATCACTGGGCATGCATCACAGCGGATCTTATCATCTTTCTGGCGTGGCTCATTCATTTGTATTTTTAGCCTTTTGGATGGCTCGATACACTTTATCGGGAGTGGCTGGAAGGTCTCTAACCGTCGCACCTGTAGCAAACCGAATAGCGTTTAGTATTGCGGGCGCTGTTGGAATAAGCACATGCTCCCCAAGCCCCTTAGCACCGTGCGGTGAAACCCAATCAGGTTCTTCTATTATAATCGTATCTATCTTTGGGATATCACCAGAGGTGGGAATAAGGTAGTCGTGAAGGTTTTCTGTTTGAAAGGGTTTGTATTCTTCCATTAAAGCGAGCCCAATTCCTTGTGCTATTCCACCTTCGATTTGACCTTCGATCAGATTAGGATTTATCGCTCTGCCCACGTCATGGGCGGCCGTGATATGATCAATGCAAATCTTACCAAGTTCAGTATCAACAGTTAGTTCGACCAGATGAACACCGTAACCGTAGACAGCATATGGGTTACCTTGACCATTCTCGTCTAGAGGAGTGGTTGGCGGATCATAAGTTTCTTCTGCCATTAATACATAGCCAAACTGGTTTGCGGGAAGATGGGATAGATCAAGCTTGTTTAGGTTGCTCCTATTTTTAATATAAAGGCTTGTTCCCTTTTTGATTAATTGTGCGTCTTCTCCAGCATTTGCATATCTAAGAATCTGTTTTCGTAACTCCATACCTGCCAGTGTAGCGGCGCCTCCGGTAATAAAAGTTTGGCGTGACGCGGAGGTTTTCCCGGCATCCGGTGTGATGTCTGTGTCAGCCCCTACTAGTTCAATACAATCTACTGAGGCGCCTATAGCGTCCGCCAATATTTGCGTTATCACAGTATTTGAACCCTGTCCGATGTCTGTTGCACCTTGGTGAAGGACGATTTGGGAGTTTTTTGTTAAGCCCACTCTTATTGTCGAAGGATTGCTCATCGAGGTATTGCCACATCCGTACCAGCATGAAGCAATGCCTACGCCGCGTCGATCAACAGGGTTTGTTGTGTTTTTGTTAAACGAAGATGCACTTTTTATAGCTTTTTTCCATTTAGGCTTTATCGCCTCTAAGCAACTTTTTATGCTAACCCCAGTTTCAAACGATTGTCCTGTAACTGTTGGGTCACCATTTCGAAGACAATTAAGCAATCTGAAATCTAACTCATCTATACCCGCAGCAGACGCTAATTCTGACAGTGTTGTTTCAAGAGCTATAGCCGTTTGGGGAACCCCGAAGCCTCGAAATGCTCCAGAATTTGGTGTAGTGGTGTGGATTGCCCTGCTTCTTGCCATATAGTTAGGAATTTTGTAGGGGCCTGAAGCATGGACTGGAACACGATTAGCTACCGTAGGCCCCCAGCTGGCATAAGCGCCTGTATTGAAGTTACCTTCAAATTTTAAAGCCGAAATTTTACCGCAGGGGTCGCAACCAATTTTTATTTCGATATCCGAGGGATGCCGTTTAGTCGTGGATTGCATAGACTCTTGGCGTGTATATACGATACCTACGGGGCGATCGAGTGTCCAGGCAGCTAGTGCTATGTAGGGGTGGTATGATAAATCTAATTTGGATCCAAATCCCCCACCACAAGAAGTTGGGATTACTCGGACGGAGGTTGCAGGTAGCCCCATAATACGTGCGATTGAGTCTCTGTTCATATAAGGTGCTTGCGTGCATCCATGGATTTCAATTCGGTTGTTTTTTCTGATCGCATATCCAGCTTCGGGTTCAATATACGCATGCTCTATAAATGGGGTGGTAAAAGAACCTTGCGCGATATATTTCGAATTTTTAAATCCTTTTTCGATATTTCCACGTTTCACGTAACCTTGCGTTAGAATGTTGTTTTTTCGAGTTTGATGCAGCAGTAATGCCCCATCTGCCTGGGCCTGCTCCATTGTATTCACTGGCTCTAAGATGTTCCATTTAACTGGAAACTCATTTAGGTCTAACTTTTCTATTGTTTTTTTGTGGCCAACAATTACTGCGATGCCTTCCCCCGGGTAGCGCGTTCTCGTCTCTGCTAATATCGGTTGGTCAGCAAACTCAGGTATAACACCAAAGCAATTTTCTCCCGGTATATCTCTGGCAGTAAGCACACAAACTATCCCGGGGTTTTCTTTTTTATAAAGAGCTAAATCTTCAATATTAAAATCAGCATGGCTATGAGGCGAACGAACTACTCGAGCCAGCAATGCATCTGCTGGAAAGTCATCCGCTCCAAACTTATCACTCCCCGTAACTTTATCTTGTCCGTCGATACGCTGGAGGCTTCGTCCGATAACTTTACTTGAAACAGCCGAATTTTTTTGAGTTTTTGTTTTTTTACGAGTAAAACTTAGAATAGAGGAGATTATTTTAGAATATCCGGTGCATCGGCAGAGAACGCCGCCTATCGCATGCTCGACTTCCTTGCGAGTTGGGGTTTTATTCTCACCTATCAGTGCGGCGGCGCTTACCAACATTCCGGGTATACAGATCCCGCATTGGGCTGCTCCGTTTTCTAGAAATTCCTGCTGTAAACCAGAAATAGAACTCTCGTCAAATAAACCTTCAACAGTAGTAATTTCTGAGCCATCTATTTGACCAACGCCCACGAGACAAGCACAGCAGGCCTCTCCATCAATAATAACAGTGCAAGCGCCACAGTCTCCCGCATTACATCCGACTTTAGTGCCAGTTATTTTTAGTCGTTCGCGAAGAGCATAAGTTAATCTCTCCGTGGGATCACAATGTAATTTAACTTGATGGCCGTTTAGTCTAAAACTAGTTTGCATAATTGTCTTCTATCTTCTGACAATTAATCAAGGTTCGTTTGATAAGCTGTTGTGCAGCATAGAAACGGTATTCTCTTGGTGCTCGTATATCCGAGAGTGGATCCAGACTGGCAATGTGTTCAGAGGTAATGGCGCCTAGGGCTTCTTCAATAGATTTACCTTTTATTGCAGCCTCAATAGAAGGCATGCGCTGGGCTGTTTCAGAACACGCACCTATAGCGATAGCGCTTTCGCGGATGCGGTTTTGTTGGCAGATCTCTAACCGCGCAGCCGTCATGACAATAGAAATCACCATATATTCTCTTGCACCTAACTTAGAAAAAGCACTATTGCCAATGCATTTTTTCTTAGGAACACGGATGCATTTAACAATTTCATCCATTCGTCTGCTGGTCTTTCTGTTGCCTTTTATAAACTTCGAAAGCGGAATAGTTCGAGTGCCGTGAGTGGACACGAGATCTAATTTTGCTTCTAAAATCAACAGCGGCGGCACTCCATCAGCAGCTGGTGACGCATTGCATAGATTGCCAGCTATAGTTCCCCGGTTTTGAATTTGGATTGACCCAACTTCTTTTCCTGCTTGTAAAAGCGCATTGAAGCTACGGGGAAGTGGTGTTTTCTCCAGGTCAGCCCATGTAGTCAATGCGCCGATAATCCACTCGGCCTGCGTTTCCTTAACGCCGCGTAAATCGGCTAACGCACTTATGTCCAGGATGTTGAAATTGACACTACCCTCTTTTAGGCTCGGAAAAAGATCTGTACCTCCAGCCAAAACTTTCCAGTCGTCACTTGCTAGCGTAGAAAGTGCCTCTTCTATGTTTTTTGGCCTAGCGTACAAGTAGACTTCCCCTGGGTAAAACAATGTTAGACTGCATTAATTATTCACGGGTCGTCAATAACAAGAAATAAGTTAGAGATCTGATCCGGCCTATTCGCAATCCCCAGTCAGATATTTTTCTCTTTAAAGACTTCCCGTGCTTGCCTAAAGCCATCTACAGCGCAAGGAAAACCTGCATAGCCGCCAACTTGGATTAAGATTTCGGCGATTTCATCTTTGGTTACGCCATTATTAATGGCGCCAGATAAATGCAACCGAAATTCATGAGTTCGACCGAGAGCCGCAAGCATTGCAATATTTATCATGCTGCGTGTCTTTAAAGGTATACCTTCCCGTCCCCAGATAGCACCCCAGGCATGGGTTGTGATGAACTCCTGTAATTTCATGCCAAATTCATCTGCATTATTGATTGAGTTGTCTACGTATTCCGATCCTAGAACTTGTTTTCGTGTTTTTAGTCCTTGATCAAACAGGTCTTTGGTATCCATTTTTTTCTCCAATTTATTTTATATGAAAGTGTGGTTGTTAATTACCTATTTAAGCGTGGTAATAGTTTTCGACTTTATTAAATCAAAATCAATCTTTGCACCTAAACCAGCTTGCTCAGGCGCCTTTACCATCCCCTGAGAGTTGGGTTCCAGGTCATCAATTACGCCATATTTCTGGGCCCCAGAGGGCAAAAGTACCTCAAAGTAGGTTGTGTTTTTGATCGCAAGAATTACGTGTAGATTAGCCCAGTTGTTGAGCGAGTTCCCGCCGTGATGGATTTCATAGTTCATCCCAAAGGCTTCAGCTAAATGAGCTGTTTTTAAAAGTGCCGTTATACCTCCTTTTACTGCCACATCACCTCTCAAGTAGTCAGTTGCTTTATTGATTATCCATGGGGCGTAGTTAGTAAACCCTCCCGGCGAGTATTCAGTCGCCATTAGAGGAATAGAGAGTTTTTCACGCAGCTTGATACATCCCATCAGATCATCATCAGCTAACGGGTCTTCGTACCAATAAAAATTCAAATCTTCGATTGCTCGACCAACCTTAATTGCATTGTCGTAGGTATAAGCCCATGTGGAGTCAAGCATCAGGTCAAAGTCGTTTCCGACAGCTTCTCGCGCCGCCTGACATACTCCAATATCCTTTCGCCAAATTGTTGGTGGATGTATCTTATATGCTGCCCAACCATCGTCTTTATATTTAACCGCTTCTTCAGCATATTCAGTCTTGTCTGACATAATTGCCGATGAGGCATAGGCTGGTATAGCGTCCCTGTAACCGCCAAGAAACTTATATAGAGGTAACGCCGCCGCTTTTGCGGCTATGTCATACAGCGCAATATCTACCGCTCCGATTGACCGCAAACTCACTTTTCTATTTTGTTTCCACATTTTTTGGTAGAGATATTCCCGGTCAAGAGGGTCGGCCCCCATCAGTATAGGCTTTAAGAAATGAATAATTCCTTTACAATCTATTTCAGCGCTATAGGTTGCTGATCCTAAAAAAGCATGGCCTTCAATACCATCATCCGTAGAAATTCTCAGCAATCCAAGGGTACTATTCCCTGAAGAATTTCCCGAGCCTGCAGCATACTGTGTCGGGGGAATGTTTTCCCAACTGAAAAGGGTTAATGTTAAATCATCTATTTGCATAACCAAGACCTCCGAACGTTTTTACTTTAAGATATGCTCTACTGTTGGTTATGACGCGTCTATAGTAATTTTTTACTTGATATCTTTTATCTAATTGGGGATGTGAGAACGTTTGTTAAGAAGATCATTTGTTTTTGACATTTTTATTGCATATTATGACGTAACGCTAAATTCACGGCGACGACTTTGGGATAAATAGTCTTACCTAGTTTCTTGAAAGAAAGTTAAGAGGAAAATATGGAATATGATGTTGTAGTTGTAGGTGCTGGTAACGCGGCCATGTGCTCGGCTTTAGCTGCGGAAGAGGCCGGAGCGAAGGTGCTTGTTTTAGAGGCTGCAACTGAGGAATTAGGAGGTGGAAACACGAGGTTTACAGCTGGTGCTATTCGAACCGTATACAATGGGGTTGACGATCTACGAGATTTAATGCCCGACTTAACAGACGCTGAATGTGAAATAACCGACTTTGGCACATATACCGAAGACCAATTTTTTGATGATATGTTCAGAGTTACGGAATACAGGACCGACCCAGAACTCGTAGAAATATTGGTTAAGAATAGTCTAGACACTCTTAAATGGATGCGCGGTAAGGGTATAAGATTTGCTCCTATTTGGGGAAGGCAAGCATTCAAAGTGGATGGCCGCTTTAAATTCTGGGGTGGGTTAACAGTTGAGGCGTGGGGTGGAGGACCTGGTTTGTGTGAGGCTCTCTGGGAGTCAGCGAAAAAAAGAGGCATCGAAATCCTTTTCGAAGCTCGTGCTACCGATCTACTGCGTGATGGCAATCGAATTCAAGGTATTAAAATTAAACACCAAGGCCAGGTAAAAGAGATCGCGGCCAAATCAGTTGTTCTAGCTGCAGGTGGCTTCCAAGCAAATGCCGAGTGGCGGACACGATATTTGGGGCCAGGATGGGATTTAGCAAAAGTTCGCGGTACGCCATATAATGTTGGCGATGGTATTAGAATGGCGACAGATATGGGCGCTAGCACTAAAGGTAACTGGTCGGGTTGCCATGCAGTTGGATGGGAAAGGAATGCACCTGAGTTTGGCGACTTAGCAGTGGGTGACGCCTTTCAAAAACATAGCTATCCCTTTGGAATCATGGTTAACGCAACCGGAAGACGCTTTGTTGATGAAGGTGCAGACTTTAGAAACTACACTTATGCAAAGTATGGAAGAGTAATTCTTAACCAGCCGAACCAGTTTGCATGGCAGATCTTTGATCAGAAGGTTACGCACTTGCTTAGAGATGAGTACAGAATTAAAGAAGTGACTAAAGTTACAGCTAATACCATCGAAGAATTGTCAACTAAGTTGGAGGGTGTGGACCCCACTGCTTTTGTAGATGAAATATCAAAATGGAATAAAGCTGTCCGAACCGACGTGCCATTCAATCCTAATGTTAAGGATGGTAGGTCTACGAACGGGTTAAACATACCAAAATCTAATTGGGCGAATACATTAGATGAGGGACCGTTTGAGGCGTATCAAATCACATGCGGTATAACATTTACTTTTGGTGGTGTCAGAATCGACTCAAATGCTCAGGTCCAGAATACAGATTACCAGCCAATAGAGGGCCTATTCGCTGCCGGTGAAATGGTCGGTGGTATTTTCTATTTCAATTATCCAGGCGGCAGTGGACTTATCAACGGAGCAGTTTTTGGTAAGATTGCTGGGGAGGCTGCTGGAAAGCACGCAGTTAGTCAGCATCGCGCGGCGGCTGAATAATTTTAGTTTAGTCTCCTATTTCCATTGGAAGTGACTCGTCGATTGCCCACTCTGATAAAGAATTATCGTAAAGCCCAACGTTTGTGTGGCCCAGCATTGTCAAAAGAAATGCAGTTGCGCTAGCAGCTATACCTCCCCCACAATACGTCAGAACACGATCCGAACTTTGTGTTCCAACACTCGCAAACCTTTCAGCTATAACAGCTGCCGGGTAAAACTCGTTGGTTTCAGGATCAATAAGCTCAGTTGTCGGGACGTTCTCGCTGTCTTTTATTCTACCAGGTCGGCCATATGTCCTCCCACCCACACCTGTGTGTTGTTCTTGGGACAAAGCGTTTATGATGCATGTATTACTCTCGTGAATTCCTTCCAGAACTTCACTTTTTTGAATAATTAGTCCAGGACGAGGTTTAGCTGTGAAGGATTGCTCCGTATATGTTGAAGGAATGGTTGATGTTGGATAACCCTTTTGCACCCATCTAATTAGCCCTCCATCAAGCACCTTTGCATTGTCAAATCCAAAGGCTCTTAGCATCCACCATATCCGGGTCGCCCATTGTGGTGAAGTGGTACTGTATAAAATCGCCTGGTTATCATTGCTAAGACCGTGTGCCCCAATAGCTTTTGAGAAGTGTTCAGCGCTCGGAAATGTAAACCTTAATTTACTTGTATTATTTGATAACTCTTGCTGCAAATCCAAAAAATCAGCCCCTGGTATGTGAGCTTTTTCATAGTCCCCTTTACCACTTCCAATAGTGTAAGTTTCCGTAGGGTGTGGTATGAGATGAGCGGTACAGTCATAAATTCTTAAATTAGGGTCTTCGAGATTCTCTAATAACCAATCTACGCTTACTAGGAACTCTGGGTGTTTAAAATCAGCGACGTCAGTCATCATTCATTGCCTCCAATGATCTTAAGTTATCACAAATACTTCTAGAAGTTAGTAATATAAAAAAATGAATAGTGTCTGGCGAATAACCCGTCTTTTATCCAACTTTTCCCCGAACATCCAAGGTATGCTCTGGATGGCTTTAGCAGGCCTGATTTTTGCTTCTTTCATGGCAATTGTTCGGCATGTGGGTTCAACGTTAGATCCTATCCAAGTAGCGTTTCTGCGTTATGGCTTGGGATTGGTATTTATGTTGCCATTCTTTTTGCGGTTGAATATAGCTGACTTTCAGAGCGCGAGATTTGGCTTGCATGCTATTCGTGGTGTTTTGCACGCGGGTGGGGTCATGTGTTGGTTTTATGCAATGAGCCGTATTCCTATAGCAGAAGTTACAGCAATCGGTTTTACGGCTCCCGTTTTTGCTACAATTGGGGCTGCACTCTTTCTAGGTGAAAAGGTTCGGCTGCGGAGGATCTTGGCGGTTCTTATTGGTCTGCTTGGAGCTCTTATTATCATAAGGCCGGGGATCGTAGCTATAGAGTTGGGTGCATTGTTGATGCTTATCGCGGCGCCACTCTTTGCAATATCCGATCTTATGTCAAAAGTATTAACACGAAAGGAAACAGGCCCAGCTCTTGTAGCGTATCTATCGGTCTTTGTAACACTTACAATTATGATTCCTGCCTTATTTGTTTGGCGAGAACCGAGCTTAGAAGAGTGGTTATGGATGGGTTTGACAGCGGGTTTGGCAACTTTGGGTCACTTATGCATGGTGCAGGGTTTTAAAGTCGCTGAAGTATCTGCGCTGCAACCAGTTAAATTCTTGCAGCTATTTTGGGCAGCGCTAATTGGTTTTTTGATTTTTGCAGAAGTGCCTGAAATTTGGACCTGGATTGGATCAACGGTGATAGTAGGAAGCACAACCTACATTGCTCATCGAGAAAGAAAAGCTAGAACTAAAAATCAATCTTGAAAAGTAATTTAAACATCGAGTGGTCTTGGCATATCCAGTTTAAATTTTTTCGCAAACGGGGCGAGGTCTTCTAAAAGGCCGGGATAAATCAAAACACCTTTTTGAAAAGCAATTGTTCGTTGCTTGAAAGCATTATCTCCGGGAAGCCTTACAGCTTTAAAGCCTGGAGCAGGGGGGGTGTTGCGACAACTATCTGCCAACCATGTGGTTTGTCTCTTGAATTCCTCAATGCCGCAGAAAGCGCTAGGATCAGTTATCTTTAGGTATACTGCGGCACCCCAACCTTCTGACGGGTCAGCCCTCCCAAAACCCGATAGTCCTTGTGTGAGAGCTTCGATCATCAAGGCTAAACCAAATCCCTTATGTCCGTATTCCTTTCCCCCAATTGGAAGTATTGTGCCAGGTGGATCAGAAAATAATACGCTCGGATCGTCGCTTGCCTTCCCAGTGTTGTCTTGAACCCAGAGACCGGGTAATTTTTTACTTTCGGCATGTAGCCGACCCGTTAGACCGTTTGTTGTAATTGATGCGCTAATATCAATTAGGAGTGGTTGATCGTTTGTTGGTATCCCCACCGCTATTGGATTGGGTGTGAAAACAGCTTTAGTTCCGCCATAAGGGGCTACGCTCTCAACTGATGGGTCGGATGAGGCAAGCTCTATAAGCAAATCCTCTTTGGTTGCTCTAGATAGAAATGCGGCAAGGCATGCTATATGGCCGCTACGTCTAATGCTAACAGTTGTTATTCCATATTTTTTTGCACGCTCTATAGCTAAATCAATGGCAACCGCTGTTAACCAAACGCCAGATATTCTTTTTCCATCCCAAACGATGACTGGGCCGCGGTCAGAAACGACCTTGGGCTGTCCTTTGCCCAACATTTGTCCATTTTGGAGTCCACTTAGGTATGCTGGGACCTGAGCTATACCGTGTGTTGTATGGCCAATAAGATCAGCTTCGATGAGAAGTGGAGCAACAACTTCGCACTTTTCTAGCTCCATTCCGGCTGAGTGAAAGAGGTCTTTGATGAAAGCTATTAATTCTTGAGGGTTATAACGATGATCCATTAATTTAAATCCAACTAAAAATTTTCTTTTATCTAAGTGAGACTAATTAAGGGCTGCTATTGGGCATTAGATGTTCGAGCCAACCAATAGCATAAAACAGAGCAATCTCATTCAAAAATGGAACTTCCTTCTTCATTAGTTGTTTAATGGACATCAACCTGATTGGAAAGATTTGGATAATAATCGTTTGAGCTGATCAGATTAATGCTATAAATGCTATCGTAAAAAGTAGGGGGTGAGGTTCGTGAAATTTAGTTTTTGGTTAAACCTTCCAAGAGTATTGCTGCGGCATTATTTGACGAAGAATAGAGCTGAAATAGGGATGACAATCTGCGGGCTGGTTGCACTCGTAACACCGTTGCTTCTCTGGGTCTCGTGGTCAAAAGAAATATTGCAAATAGTTTTAATCATGGGCTTCTCAGCATTTATTCTGGCTACATTTTTCGCTCAATATGCGTGCCCTGACAGTGTTGAGCCCGGCGAGGATGATTTTCCTAGGCCCGGCGAGTTAAAGACAAATAAAGGTTCTAGTGACTCAAATTATCGGGAAAAGCCAGAGCGTGGCTGGCGTGATCATACTTAACAAAAAAATATCCCAATACAAAAGTTGAGAGGCTTTGAAAATGCAATCTGGCGTAATCAAGTTTGGACTGATGGAAAGGGTTCTTTTCGGGCAACCGGCGGCCAATGCGGTCATTGAAGAAATTGACCGCATTGGGGCATCAAGGGTATTTCTGTTAGTTGGGGGTACATTAAACAGAGAAACGGATGAGGTTGATAAGATAAAAGAAGCTTTAGGTGATAAATTCTGCGGTTTGCATGACAGCATGCCGGCTCACTCGCCCCGAGATGCTGTCGTCCAGTGTGCTAATTCCGCTCGTTCTGCGGCGGCAGACTTACTAATTACCTTTGGCGGCGGGTCCGTAACAGACGGTGGCAAGGCAGTAACAATTTGTTTACAGCACAACATACAAGACGTTGATGGTTTAGAACCCTTTAGGACAGTAGTCGATAGTTCTGGGAAGAGAAATTTTCCAGACTACGAGGCCCCAACTGTTCGCCAAATCGCTATACCGACAACTTTATCAGGCGGCGAGTTTAATGCACGGGCGGGAATAACGAATTCACGGCTTAAATTGAAACAATCATTTGCGCACCCAGGCATAATGCCAGTATCAGTTATACTAGACGGTGCTGTAACCCGTCATACTCCAGAATGGTTGTTCCTCTCGACGGGTATACGAGCTGTTGACCATGCGGTTGAAACTTTCCTTTCTATTGATGCCAATGATTATTGGGACGGCGCAGCATTGCACGCGCTTAGATTGCTATATGAGGGGCTCACCCGAGTGAAGCACGATCCCGAGGACATCAATGGTCGTCAAAAATGTCTAATGGGGGCCTGGCTTTCCATGACAGGAATTGTGGCTGGGTGTCGGTTAGGAGCAAGCCACGCCATCGGTCATATTTTGGGTGGGAGTGCTAATGTACCACACGGCTACACATCCTGTGTAATGCTACCCCATGTTTTGGAGTGGAATAAATCAGTCAATGCCGAGCGCCAAAAAGCTCTCGCTGTTGCTATGGGAAAACCAAACATCCCCGCCTCCGACTTAATAGGGAAATTAATTGAGGATTTGGAATTACCGACTAAATTGGAACAGGTCGGTGTTAAACAGGATCAATTTTCCACTTTGTCTGAGAATTGCATGTTAGACGATTGGACTTTTTCGAATCCTAGGGAAATCAGGTCACCTGAACAGGTTATGGAGATTTTAGAGTTAGCAAGTTAAGGCATGTAGCTTATTAACGTCTATTTTTCTAATGGTATCTTCAGACGTTAGATTGATAGAGCATCAGTTTTGCCATATGTTTCGCAAAATATTCGTAATTATAGTAACACTCTTGGGTAGCTAAAGATTAAATGGCGCAACGTCAAAAAAATTTTCAATCCTTAATTTTAACGCTTCAGAAGTATTGGGCAGAAAAAGGCTGTGTCATATTGCAACCCTATGACATGGAGGTTGGAGCCGGTACATTTCATCCAGCTACAACACTTCGTTCTCTTGGCCCCGACAATGTATGGAACACTGCTTACGTTCAACCTTCCAGGCGTCCGACGGATGGTAGGTATGGAGAGAACCCGAACCGTCTGCAGCATTATTACCAGTTCCAGGTTCTGCTAAAGCCGTCACCAACTAATAGCCAAGACCTTTATCTTGGTTCGTTAGAGGCTATAGGTTTGAACCCCCAGGACCATGATATACGTTTCGTTGAGGATGATTGGGAAAGTCCTACTTTGGGCGCCTGGGGTTTAGGTTGGGAGGTATGGTGTGATGGGATGGAAGTTTCTCAATATACCTATTTCCAGCAAGTTGGGGGAATAGAATGCAACCCGGTGCCTCTTGAATTAACGTATGGCCTGGAGCGCCTAGCAATGTACATTCAAGATGTAGAATCAATTTATGATCTCGATTGGAACGGTTTAAAAGTATCCGAGGGCGGCAAAAAATATAGGGACATATTTCATCAGGCAGAGCAGGAGTATTCCGCCTTTAACTTTGAAGGAGCTAATTTAGAAAAACTACTTCAACATTTTTCTGACGCCGAAACAGAATGTGAAAATCTATTAGCGCGCGATAAACCTTTACCGTTGCCGGCGTATGACCAATGCATGAAAGCTAGCCATTTATTCAATCTACTTGATGCGCGCGGGGTAATAAGTGTTGCAGATCGGCAAGGTTACATTGGTAGAGTGAGGGCACTTGCCCGCCAGTGCTGCGAACAATGGGTAAAGGCAGGAAAAATCTGGAAGGAGAGCCAGACTAAAGAAGAAGAAAAAGTTAAGGATGTAACAGATGGCTGAATTTCTTTTAGAGGCCCTGTCGGAAGAAATACCAGCCCGAATGCAGAAGCGAGCGGCGGCGGAGTTTTCGCAAATCTTCACATCTGAACTTGAAAAAGTTGGTCTGGCGTATGAAACCGCCAATTATTTCGTAACGCCGCGCCGAATAGCTATAAGTATAGATGGATTACCACTTCAACAAGCAAACGTAGTAGAGGAGCGACGTGGTCCTCGGGTCGATGCTCCAGCTCCAGCCCTCGATGGTTTTATGCGCTCTAACAACATTTCCCTAGATCAAATTGAAGAGCGAGAAACTAAAAAAGGTCGTTTCTATTTTGTTGAAATAGAAACAAAGGGGAAGTTAACAAAAGAGGTCTTGCCGGCGATCATAGAAACATCTTTAAAAAAATTCGCATGGCCCAAAAGTATGCGTTGGGGGAGTAATTCATTTAGATGGGTCAGGCCTTTACATAGTATCTTGGCTGTGTTCGAGGCAGAAGTGTTGCATGGCGAGTTAGATCTTGGGCACGATAAGTTGGTATTCACCAATATGACCAGAGGACATAGATGTTGCGGGGTAGAAAATATTAGTGTGGATAATTTTGCGGATTATCAGGATAAGCTAAAAAAAGCACGAGTGATTATTGATAGAAAGGAGCGAAAGCGTTTAATTCAAGAACAAGCCCAAAAACTGGCCGCCGCCAAGAAATTAAAGTTACGAGAAGATGACGCATTGCTGGAGGAAGTCGCTGGGTTAGTAGAGTGGCCAAATATTCTAATAGGTTCGATAGACGAAGAATTTATGGAGGTGCCGTCAGAAGCCCTTGTTTCTGCTATGCGCAGTCACCAAAAATATTTTTCTTTGGAAACCTTAGATGGCAGCTTGGCGCCGCATTTTATAACTGTATCTAATATGCCATCGGATTCTACTCGTGATGCGACGATTATAGCTGGTAATGAGAAAGTATTGAAAGCCAGACTGTCGGATGCCAGATTTTTTTGGGATAAAGACTTAAAATCAAAATTGGATGAAAGGGTACCGGCTTTATCAAAAATAAATTTTTTTGATAAATTGGGCTCCTTGGGAGATAAAAGTGAAAGGTTACAGAAATTAGTTCCAACGATATGTGAATTTATTGGTTTAGATAACGTTAATGGGGCTGTGAAAGCGGCTCGGTTAGCAAAAGCAGACTTATCTACAATGATGGTAAATGAATTCCCAGAATTACAGGGGGTCATGGGTGGATACTATGCAAGTGCCGATGGAGAGCCACCAGAAGTATGTCGTGCCATAAGCGGCCATTATGCTCCCTTAGGCCCGACGGATGCATGCCCAAGTGAACCTCTTACCATCACTATTTCAATTGCTGATAAGATCGACACCCTTGTTGGATTCTTTGCTATTAATGAAAAGCCAACAGGTTCAAAGGACCCATTTGCGCTAAGGCGCGCGGCATTGGGTATTATTAGGACAATACTGGAGAACAAGCTCCGAATCCCATTAAAGCAATTAATATCAAAATCATTAGATGAGTATCCTCACCTTACCGACAGCAATGAACTATTAGAGTTTATAAATGAGCGACTGAAAGTTTATCTAAGGGCTAGCGGTGTACAGCCTGATCTAATCGCTGCTAATTTTGAGGCTGGAAAAGAAGATGATCTTTATAGGCTTATGATGCGAGTTAAAGCTCTTGAGGAACTTCTAGCTTCTGATGATGGCGCTAACTTACTAATCGCAAATAGACGTGCGGCTAATATTGTTTCTATTGAAGCGAAGAAGGATAAATCGCACTTCATCGGTATACCTGATCCGAAGGTGTTTGAGTTGGAAGAAGAAAGGGCGCTGTTCGCCGTACTGACCGAGCTTGAAAAGCAGGTTGGAGACCTGATAATAAAAGAAGATTTCCAAGGGGCGATGAAGGCACTGGCAAGCCTTCGTTTTCCACTCGATAATTACTTTGAAAACGTGATAGTAAATTCGGAAAATAACAACATACGTCAAAACCGGTTAAAAACCCTGTCACTGGTTCGTAAAATAATGAACCAAGTGGCTGACTTTTCTTTAATCGAAAACTAAGAAGAAAACTCTGATCTTGATTAGATTGCCAATAATTAGTTTTTTTCATTTTTTTTAATTATCGACTTTTAGATTCAAACAATATGAAGTAAATAGAAAACTGTGCGGGCGTGGCGGAATTGGTAGACGCGCCAGACTCAATTGTGGGTCCTCGTGATTGGAAACTGCACGAGAGAAGATGTCAAATTCGGGGAAGGCTTACGCGTTGCGGTGTTGCTAATCCCGAGCCAAGCTCAAAGTGGTGCTATGCAAAACTTTGGGAAGGTGTAGAGACTTAACGGCATCCACCTAAGCTTCTTCAATAGAGGTACGGTGATGAGAAAGTCCAGACCACAAACAGCTCTTGCTGACTTTTCTGCAAGAGAGGGCGGCGAAAGCCGTAGCTGGTAAGCAAAATCTGGTTTCCTCTGGAAGTGGGAGTTCGAGTCTCCCCGCCCGCACCAATTTTACTCAACTTGGCACCACATCGAATGCGAGCACTATCCGTTGCTCTTTTGACCTAAATGGTATTGTGTAATGCAGTAGCGATGCTGGAAAGAGACACAGGTCGCCAGTTTTAACATGGATTATCTTTTTTGTATTTTTATCTGGGTTGAGCGAAGAGCCATCATCATCAAGACAGACTACTAAATTGCCGCTTGTTGGTGACTCTTTAGGAGGTACGTTAATATATAAGCAGCCGCTTAACCATCCTTCGTCATGTATATGAGGCGCTAATTTACCATAACTTTCCATTGTAATTAGCCAACCTAATAGCTTAAATTTCTCGGGCCACTTTTTTATGAAGTTTTGCTGAGATCTAAATGGATTCTGCCTATAAAACTCGATCTCCTTTCCAAGTATACTGAGTATGCCAGACAGAGTTTTTCTATATTTTAGAAATAGATTTCCATCTGTCTGCCGACCATTATTTAAAAGTTTTTGCCTTTTAAAAGATAATTTTCGGTTATTAAGAATTTTTGAGACAGGAGCAACAAATTCCATTTCAAAATTATATTTTTTAGTTAAGTCTATTTTTTCAAAATTCTCGATTGGGTTCTCGCAGAAGGGGTTTTTCGTTTTTATTGCAAAACGCTGTGACGCTCGGTCACAAAGTGAGCCGAGCATTGGATGCACTTCATTATTTTGGATTAGCTTGTCTAAAGTTCTGTGGAATAGTTTTTGATCGCCTCGAAGAAATTGACAGCGCAGAAGATAATATTTGCTTTTGTTTAGTTCGCTAAAAATAAACTGATTCTCTGCATCTTTGTATTTGCCAACTTTATAAAGTGCTATGCCAAAATTATGGTGTATTCGATCATCTTGGTATTTGGATTCAAGTAATTTTTGGAAGCACAGTATAGCGTCTTCTTCTCTTCCGATCTCAGTTAAAGCGATGCCAAGATTGATTAATGCATCAAAAAATTCAGGGTAGGCATATAGAGACATTTTAAAACAGCTAAGCGCATTGTCCTGTTGACCAATGATACTCAAAGCAAGTCCATAGTTATTAAATGCTTCCTCGTAATTTGGATTTAATATTATGGCTCTCTTAAATGAGTCACATGCACTTGAGAATTCGTTCAAACTGCTGGACACAAAGCCCATATTATTATGTGCCTCTGCTAAATTGGGCTGAATCTTAAGGGCCCGGTCATAGAATTTCAGACAACTTGTGATTCTACCCCGTTTGAATGTTGCAGACGCTATTAAATTCAAAACCTCAGCAGAGTTTGGATTAAGGATACTCAGGCCAATAGCTTCCGTTAAAGCCTTTTCCTCTGATCCTGTGGAGTACAAGTTCATCAGGTTTTGTATTGCCCTATCCGTTTTATTGATCATATATGCTTTCATTTCGTGAAACTTATTTATTTCTAGGTACCAGAAACCATATAGTTATAATCCCTGCGCGTCTTTCTTTTAGTTAGTATTGTTAGACTTTAATCAAGATATTCCTGGGGACTTAAATATGTTGAAAGAAGCCTTCAATTATCGCCTAATTACACCTGCTATTGGTGCTGAATTCTTGAATTTCTCCTGCTTGCCGTCATCAAAAAACAAGGAGAAGCTTTACGTAAACTCCTTATTGACCGGAAAGTTTTAGTGTTTAGAGATCAAGAACTAAAGCCCTTGGATTTTCTTGAATTCATGAGGATATTTGGAGAACCATATGCTGAAGACCTAACGCCTCAAGATGATAACCCCCCAGAAGTTGGAGTGATTAAAATCCGTCCAAACGAGAGACAGACAATAAACTTTTGGCATATGGATTATTCGTTCACTGAAATGCCCGCAAGAATTCTGGCGCTGCACGCTCAAGATATACCTCCTTGTGGGGGTGATACATTGTTCACTAACTTAGAGGCGGCGTATGAGGGTTTAAATGATGAGACAAGAGAACAGATCGATAAGTTGTCAGGAAATCATAAAATGGATGTTGAAACTCAAAATGCAAAAAATAGGTGGACCCGAAAAGAATTAGAGGAAATGGAGAAAGCACCACCATTGCAGCACCCATTGGTTTGTACAAACCCAGCTAATAAGAAAAAATTTTTATTTGTAAATGTACCTATCTTCTGCGGAAGTATAAGCGAAATGCAAAACTCCGAGGGTAGCCAATTGCTCGCTCGACTATATCACCACGCTCAGCGTCCAGAATATAGTTTCAGACTGACCTGGGAAAAAAATACAATTGTTGTTTGGGAAAATGACCACTGTTTGCACTACCCTGTTTCCGACTACTATCCTCACGAGCGAAAGTTATTGCGAGTTGCCATTAAAGGCGAACGCCGACCAGCTCGCTAAAATCCCAAAACATGCAAATCACGAATTTAAGCTGAGCTTATAATGGAATTGGGAATATCAATTTTTGGGGCACTTGTTTTAGTATTCCTCTTGTTGACATTTCTGTCCGCAGTCTTTGCTATCTCCATTTTAATTGCGCTTACAGTAGGCATTTTCTTCACTTTTAGTTTTCTTATACAAAATATTGAAGACGTAAAAATTTTAGACGCAATTTTTTTATTTTCGCTAGCGATATTTAGCGCAGCTTTAATTGTCGCATTATTTGGGCGGTTTACGGTCATTCCGCCAAGGTTGTATACAACAAAAAAGCCTAAACTAAGTCTTAGGCTTATCAATTTTATTCTGTTGGCGCTTTTGTTGTTAACTTTCATAATTTGGTACGGATTTGAAAAAATCGCTTCCTTGAAAGAAAGTTTTTCAACAATCCCGATTTAAATATTACAGCTGTGTTTTGCAGAAATTAGATTTTATTTCATGTTGGATGCAGCATTGCATAAAATGTATTGGGAGTTTACTTAAATATATCCCGTAGTGAACCAAATACTAAAAACCAGTATAGACGGAGGCGCGCCAAGACCCCTTTTTTGGTCCTGAGCTGGTTGTATTTTTCAATTCCGCACGCAGTTTTAATTTTCATAAAGCGGCTGTCCCTAGAAGGATTGTAGAAATCCAATAATTGCGTTGATAATTTGAGCTTTAGCTTCAGGATTTTCCATTAGGTACCACATACCAAAGGCACCGACAATCAGACCACCTATAAAACCCATTTACTTTTGATCTCCAGCAAAGTGATAGCAAACCCTATTTCATTATAAAACGATTTTGGGTTTTCTTAGTAATCTGGGCTGCCCCCGAATAATTATCGTATCCTCGACTATTGTGCGGATACTAGATTTCTGTTTTGTAATTTTATTCAACTTATAAATTTCACCGAAACGTCACACTCAGTATTTATCGATACCACTATAATTTAACTTCTTCAAGTAGTGCGTTTTGGATGCTGGGCTACCTGAAAAACACATAAATATTATCGAGGAGAATTCAAAATGACAGTGATTTCAATGAGACAAATAACTCCAAAAATAGGGAAAACAGAATTAGTCACCAACCGTGTTAGATCGATGGCCGGTATAGTTGCACGCGCTGGTGCGAGAGTGAGAATTGGCAACGTCGTTGGCGGTGAGGGAGCTGGCAGTCTTCATATGTACGCAGCTTGGGAAAATTTTGAATCTTTAAGTAGTGGTACAGTTAAAATAGCAGCGGATCCAGCTCGTCAGAAACTATTGCATGAACGTGAGTTAAATCCGGCTGGTGAGATGATTGGCCCGGAAGTTTATAGAACAGTTTATGGCGACTTAGCCCCCGATTATCCTGTTGTAATGCAACGTGAATATTCTGTGCCTCGGGAAAATTTAGGAGAAGCACTTGCGATATTACCCGATATAGAAAAGCTTGGGAAAGATCATGATTACAAACTGGCAGCAGTTGTGCCAGTCATAGCCGATGATTTAGGACGAATGGTGGTGCTATATTATTATAAAACTCTGGAGGAACTAGGGATAGCAATTGATCAAATTGGTATGTCGGAAGAGTTTCAGAAAATTGTACTAAAAGCTAATGCTCTTGGTACTCTTACAAAAAGCCGGGTTGTTTGTATTATTTAGCAAAAAATTGAGTGCTTCATTTTATTAGGCCACTCCTCGGAGTGGCCCATCTTCTTGATCTGATACAATTAGATATCAATTTCCTTCAGCAGAATCCTGTCCTTGCACGGTAAAAAAAGATGCGGATTTTGGCTGTTGCGGTAGTTCTACCTCAAAATCTATCATTCGAGCGGATATAGCAGCCTCTCCTCTAATAATTTTGCCCTCATTAATACTTGGCATTGGATTCTTCGCCAGAGGGATGGCATCTGCAGCTGTATAGACGCAAATGTATAATCCCCGAGGGTTATCAGAGTGATTAGCTGCTGACCCATGTGCCAGTCTAGTATGCATTAGACAAACGTCCCCCGGTGTACCCAAGACGGGCACCTGTTTTTTAGCGAGCTTATTTTCGATGGTGTCACTAACCCGCCCCACAAATGTCCCGTCCTCATATAACGAATACATTTTGCCTTTATGGCTTCCAGGAACAACCATTAGGCATCCATTATCCTGCGTTACGTTATCGAGCATCAAAAGTGCCGTGACAACATCGTCGTTGGAGTGAGGTGTGAACGCAAAGTCTTGGTGATAATGGACGACGGTATGACCGCCAGGGCATTTTAAATTAATCTTGCAATGATGAAATTTGATATTTTTTCCAATTAAATCGCAGACCATATCTACCATTCGCGAATCTGACATAACCTCGTAATATATAGGTGAGATGTCCGAAGGATTATTAACGCGGCGCAGTGCAGGTTTTTCAGCAGTGTGCTCCGTTCCCATGTCAAATCGCGGGCGCCCATCAATTGTAGGCTGACCATATGGTTCAGAATGATTTCTACTTTCTTCCACCCATCCGGCTATCTCAGCCTTCAGTTTTTTTAGTTGAGTTGAAGTAACGGCATCTTCGATTGTCAAATATCCATTCTCCCAAAAACAATCGATTTGCTCGTTACTGAGGGCTTTACTCACGAAAGATACTCCATTCAAGAGAGATTTTGTTTTAGATTGTACACAGATCGTAAAACACAGCAAAACGTTATAAGCAGGATGCAAAAATTATTGTTTGAGCATTCTTCATCGGGAAACGTATCTTAATTTTAACAAAAATACACACTTAAATTGTACTTGTTTTTTAAAAGGTTAAGATGTGTCTAGTTGCCTCTTTAGAAAGGCTTTTTTTTGGAACAGATTTTTTTGAGGAGTTTTCTGTCTTGGATATCTTAATACCAGCTTCAGCAGGGGAGCTCATAGACAAAATTACTATTTTAGAAATCAAAGTTAAAAATATCAAAGATCCAGAAAAAAATAGGAATGTCGTTAAAGAATTGGAGGCGCTTGATATGTGTTTAAGAAAAAATATTTCAGCTACGCATCACTTAACCGATCTCCGAGCCTCTCTAAAAAGCATAAATGAGACGCTTTGGGATATAGAGGATGATATAAGGTTATGTGAACAAAGAGGCGAATTTGGCGACAAATTCATTAAGTTAGCTAGAAGCGTTTACCGACAAAACGATAAAAGAGCAGCTGTAAAAAAAGAAATTAATGTGCTGCTAGGTTCTTCAATAATAGAAGAAAAATCTTACGCTGATTACATGCAAGAGTAAAATGACGAATAGGTTTAAAGATAAAGTCGATGCCATAAAGTGGTTAGTTTTGCTTCTAGGACTCTCTGTATTCCTGCCAGCCGGATTAATAGCAAAGCAGTCTATGGCGGTCATATTCATTATCGTAATTATTACCTTGTTTTTTTGTACTTTGCTTACGCGACCTAGTGATTTAAGTCCCGATAGGAAAGTTTTGCTTCTTTTCCTCACTCTATGTGTCTACATATCTTTTACGCATTATCTGAATGATTCTTGTGCTCCCTGCGTAAATAAGGCTATCGAAAAAGTTTTATTTTTTGGCCTTTTAATCTGGATAGCATCTTCTCGGTTGACGGTAGTGCCAAGTTTAAAATTTGACACTCTTAGTACTTTTTTAATGATTAGTGTTATTTTATCCGTTACCTATCTAGCTCTTGAACTCGTTACGGATGCTTATCTTTACAGGACTGTTACAGAGCGGTTGTTGGATAACTCTGTGGCACTCTCTCGTTTCAATAGAGGGACCAGTGCGTTGGTCATTTTGATATGGCCAGTTTCATTCCTGGTCTTTCAGCGGGGTTTTAAAATTACGGCAGTATTTTTGCTAATCAGCTCATTTTGCATAGCCACTCTAGGTGATTCAAACTCGGCTAAAGTAAGTTTTGTCCTTGCCCTTATAACTGTTTTCTTAACTTTAGTTTTCCCCCGCCTAACTTTGAATTTAATCATTATATCGGTCACGAGTTTTTTTATGCTCGTGCCAATTATTTTTCTCTACTTGTTAGAGTGGTCTCAACCAGTAGCTAATAGGATTCCCCCTTCAACATTAGACAGGCTGGAAATTTGGCATCGTTCAGCTGTAGCAGTGATAGAGGAACCTCTACTTGGATATGGTATAGGCATCAGTCGCCACCTGCCAATACCAGAAGATCTCTCTTTACTGTATAAATATTTTACAGTGCCAACAACGCATCCACATAATGCACCCATCCAAATATGGCTGGAGCTCGGGTTGATTGGTGTTGTTATAATGCTGTTATTGATTGGATTTGCTTCTTCGCCAATCCGAAGAACAAAAGGGCGCTTTAGAGTAGCAGCCTTTGCAACCGGTGTTTCGATTATTTTCACTGGCTTTGTTTCTTATGGTTTCTGGCAAGAAACCTGGCTCAGTATAATCGGAATGGCGGTCATTCTTTTTAAATTAATTCATCAAGTCGTTCCTGATGGGAATGTCCGGGTGAATTAATTTTCTTTTTTTGGAGTATAGACGATGTCCAGATATCAAGATGTTAATGCAGTTAAATCCATAGGTATCGTAGGCACGGGGACAATTGGTGCAAGCTGGGCAGCTTACTTTCTTGCGCAAGGCTTTAAGGTAAAGGCGTGGGATCCCGCCAATACTTGGAAAGTGAAGTTGGAAAACTTTATTGAAAGTGCATGGACAGATTTAGAAAAGCTTGGTGTACCGGAGATTGCAACCCCATCTAATCTTACCCTTTGCGATGAGCTTGCTTCTGTCACAGAGGGAGTTGATTTCATTCAGGAGAATGCACCTGAACAATTAGGTGTTAAACAAAAACTATTTAGAGAATTAGATAAAACAGCTCCAACTTCAGTGATTATATCCTCTAGTACTTCTGGTTTAATGATGTCGGAAATGCAGGAAAATATTGAAAATGCTGAGCGATTTGTTGTTGGACATCCATTTAATCCACCACATTTGATACCGCTTGTGGAAGTCGTGGGAGGAGAACTAACAGCGGCTGAAGTTGTTGAATGGACAATAGATTTTTATAACTTGATTGGAAAGCACGCTATTAAAATAAACAAAGAGGTGCCTGGTCATTTAGCCAACCGTCTCCAGGCTGCATTGTGGCGAGAGGCTGTCTTAGCTGTCCAAAATGGTCTGGCATCTGTTGAAGATGTTAACGCCGCTGTAGCGCAAGGGCCTGGCTTAAGATGGGCGCTGATGGGACCACACATGATTATGAATCTTGCCGGCGGAAAGGGTGGATTGGAGCAGATGCTTTCTCATTTTGCCCCAGGTATTCAAGGCTGGTGGCAAACTATGGTGGAAACCCCTAACATGGACCAAAAGCTTCAAAAAGTGTTAGTAGACGGCATCAACAAAGAGGCAGGAAACAAAACCATTGACGACCTTGAAAAAGAGAGAGACACGAGATTAATAAAACTTCTTCGTATGCTTCAGGAGACCAAATAGGTTGATTCGTTTAACTTTCAGAGTTAATCGCATTCGATGCCTGTCTTAATACTTGGCGTGACCGGTAGACTACCATTTCTAGCCAGTCCGGTGTGGCAGGATAATAATGTTTCTTTAAAGCTTTCTTAATCCTTTTAGTCTCGGGGCAGGACCAGTCTACGGTCCCCTGATTATGTAACCAATGATCTTCTCGTAAAGCGGCTCTGCTTCGCTCTTGGGAATAAGTTCCATATTCCAGTGCAACGTAAGCATAGTTTTCACCCAGTACTCGATCCCATAAATCTCGACTTGTTCCGTTTAATGGGATAGAAAAAGAAGTCCCTTGTTCTGGAATACCAACAGAGTCTCCATAAACTTTGCTAACCCATTCACCACTTTTTGTATTCGGTTTATGCATTGAGATTGGTTCTCCGTAGCCAAATGGCCCTAATCCTGTATGGAAGTCTATTGCCGCGATAAACTTTTTATTTTGAATGTTAAAGTCGGTAATTATTCTTTCTAATGTTTTACGCGCCCAAGTCGGTTCAAATCCTCCAAAAAACATACTGTGTGCATGTTTATACTGGCCTGATTTTCTAGCTTTTTGGAAGGCCAATTCGCCATGCGTTTCTCTATAGTCCTTGATAAGCTGCTCAGCTTGGGACATAGATTTTGCATCTAAACTATCAGGCACAAAGGCGCTAACGAGTTCGTCATGTCCAATATTATCTGGAAGGGGTTGGTTGAAATCGAGAAAGTTGCGGTTTAGATCACACCCTTCTTCTGTTACTCTTCTACACCAAGCGAAGCCATGTGGGTTTATGGCGTGAATAAAAAAAACAGCGGTTTTCTCCGAAATGAAAGATGGATTCCAGCATTCTAACCAATCTACTTGGCAACCAGATCCACAAAACCCCTCAACACCATGTGTCCCCGATATTATGATCAACGCTTTTTCAGCGTTGATTGATCCTGCCCATGCAACATCACAGGTCAGGTTTTCGCCAAGTGGACCAAGGTTAGGGTTTTCATAAACTGCGAGCTTCAAGCCTTTTTTGCTAGCAGTATTAACAAATTTACTTCTGGCCTCCGAAAATGTTTCCGAAAAGGATGATTCTATCGTCTTTAATATATCCATTGCACTCATATAAGAATAAAATGTAAATAAGGCATAGACTGCCGCTCACCATATTTTTAATAATAAGATATATTTTATTCAACCGGAGAATAACTTACACTATAAGCATAAACCAACGATTTATAGTCAGTGTACGGCTTTAAGATAAGTAATTACGCATCTTGCTTTGGTTCTCTGGATATCATGATAATACAGTTAATCTTGGTGAGTCTCTCTTTGCAAGCTTTGGAAGAAAAGGGCAAATTCAATGGCAATCAACAAAATCTGCGAGAGCTTTAAAGCGGCAGTTTCTGGAATTAAAGATGGTTCAACCATATTAGTATCTGGTTTTGGTGGAGCCGGCATGCCTACCGAGCTATTAAATGCCTTGCGGGAGCAGGGTGCTTCAGAATTGACAATAGTTTCCAATAACGCAGGGGTAGGGAAAGAAGGCATTGGCGGACTGTTATTAGATGGTCGTGTAAAAAAGGTTATATGTTCATATCCAAGATCAGGTGGTTCAGTTGTATTCGAAGAAATGTGGGCAGCGGGGAAAGTAGATCTTGAGGTCGTGCCTCAAGGAACGCTAAGTGAACGTATTAGAGCTGCAGGTGCTGGGATTGGAGGTTTCTATACACCAACTGGGGTAGGCACTCAGTTAGCAGAAGGAAAAGAGGTGCGCGAGATCAATGGACGGCTCCAGGTACTGGAAGCACCCTTAAAAGGAGATGTAGCCTTTATCTTGGCGCGTCAGTCCGATCGCTGGGGAAACCTTGTTTACAACAAGTCTGCTCGTAATTTTGGACCTGTCATGGCGCCAGCAGCAGATCTGACAGTGGTGCAGGTACATGAAGTTGTTGAACTTGGGGTTCTAGATCCCGAAGTTATTGTCACACCCTCTATATTTGTTGATAGGGTGGTTAAAATGTCCGGCCCGGGGATGGGCGAAAGACAGTAGCTTTAGAGTTTGGGCACAGTACTCTAATAAGAAAAAGGTCCTGTTCCCACTTTCTTTGACTGTGCCACATGTTCAATTGCTGCGGTTACTCCCCCAGGTGCAAACTTAATATCAAGATACCTGAATGTTGCTTCAATTGAAGCGAGAGCCGCAAACAACATGGGTGCATTCATATCCCCCATATGACCTACCCTAAAGGCTCTTCCCGCTAGATTTCCGAGGCCACCGCCCAATCCCACCATCATTTCGTCGCGGCATACGTCTCTTATCATATTTGCATCCACGCCCTCATCGGTAAGAATAGTAGTTACGGCTGTTGATCTTTCTTTTGGTTCGATCGCATTAAGGGACAATGTTCCTGCTTGGCTCCATACTTCAACAGCCGCATGTGTTGCCTCCGCCAAAACTCTATGTCGCTCGTAGATGTTTTCCAAGCCTTCCTCAAAAATCATGTCGAGTGCTTCCCGCATCCCAAAAACCATTAGTTGCGGGGCAGTGCCACAAAATTTTCTGTAATCTTCAGCCTGCAGTCGAGTGTTCCAATCCCAGTATAATTTTGGCATCGTAGAATGTTGATGCACGCTCAAAGCTTTGGCGTTAGCTGCAACAATCCCTAAACCTGGCGGCATCATGAGGCCCTTCTGGGAAGCAGTTACTGTTACATCGATCCCCCAATTATCCATTTGGTAGTCAACCGTCCCGGCCGCAGCCACGGTGTCAACTAAAAATAAGGCAGGATGATTTGCAGAATCTACGGCTTTTCTTAGCGACGGTAGATCATTTGTTATTCCTGTTGCGGTCTCGGTGTGAATTATCAAAACACCTTTGATTTCATGTTCTTTATCTTCCTTCAATTCTTTCTCTAGCAAGGCCGGATCAATAGCGCGTCTCCAATTACCTGGCATATTAATCACCTCCAGATGTAGTGCCGTTGCCATATTTGACCAAGCATTAGAGAAATTTCCTGTTTCTGGGACTAGTACTTTATCTCCAGGTGAAAACACATTTGCCAGAGCCGCTTCCCAAGCACCGTGTCCATTCGAAGTATAGAGGAAAACTTCACCGGAGGTATTAAGAACTTTTTGCGTGTCTTGGAAACATGATTTTGTAGTTTCTAAAAAATATGGGTCTGATAAATCTAATGTCGGTTGATGCATGGCATTCATCACCCGGTCTGGTACGTGAGTTGGTCCGGGGGTATTTAGGAACTTCCGACCTCTTTTAACAGACATTAAAAAAACTCCACGGCATAAGAATTTATAATTTTAGTTAAATGAGCCGCGAACATACATCCAAGTGTCTCGAAAATAAAGGTAACTTTAAAGAAATTTAATCTTGCGATAGTGGAAATTAGTTTCGGTGCATAATAGTTGACAAAAGCTCTTTTTTTAGGAAGTTTTTATAACAGGTTACTAATAAAAATTGGAAAAGGGCATTATGGAGAAATTATCTAGACGCCAGCTTGCTTGGCTTGCTGCAAATGAAATTCCTGACGGCGCTTACGTAAATCTAGGTATCGGTATACCTACGCTTTGTGCAGACCATATGCCTTCCGATAAAGAAGTACTTCTCCATAGTGAGAATGGTGTATTAGGCTTTGGGCCTCGACCAGAAGAAGGCGAAGAAGATTTGGACTTAGTCAATGCGGGAAAGCAACCAATAACCATGCTTAAAGGTGGCTCGTATTTCGTGCATTCTGACGCGTTTGCTATGATAAGAGGTGGGCATATTGATATCGCGATGTTAGGTGCCTTTGAGGTATCGGAAAATGGGGATCTAGCTAATTGGACTACGAACAATCCAACCTTCCCACCCGGTGTTGGAGGTGCCATGGACCTTGCTGCTGGTGCAAAACAGGTTTGGGCTTTGACAGAACACATTACTCGTGACGGCAAACCAAAGATTGTAAAAAACTGCTCCTATCCACTGACATCATCAGGATGCGTAAAACGTATATTTACCGACCTAGCTATTATAGATGTTTCTGATGCTGGTTTAACGGTAATAGGTATGATGGATGGTCTTTCGTTAGAGGAATTACAAGCTATTACAGAGCCGACTTTAGCGTTGTCTCCGGAATGTTACAAACTACAGGCGCCACAGATATAAAAACCTAGATGCGCTTGTTTGTGTACTATAATCATCTCTTTTGTTCTCGAAGCTTTAATTAGAATATGGAAACTGTTAATAAAGAGGTAGGCAGTGTCTCTATTTATATGAGATGTTCAAAAAGAGCATAGCTGGTGGTAAGTGATGTCTAAGATCGTCATACGTGCGGCGGAAGAAAACGACCGCGAAGATATACTGGGAATGTTGCAGAGGTTGCAAAACTATGAGCACGCATTACATGCTGGCCGGCGGCCAGGAAAAGAAGTTGACGAATATCAGTATGTGCGAATCTTAGAATCAACAAAAGCGTTTAATGGTGCCTTTCTCGTTGCAGTAGAAAAAGAGGAACTTGTTGGATTAACCGCTGGTTGGATGATTATTGATGACAATCAGCTCTCGGAAATGCCGCATCGCGAACATGGTCATATTTCAGTCTTGTTTGTGGATGATGAACACAAAGGTAAAGACATCGCTCGTTTATTACTTGAGGCTATTCAAGGTCATCTTATGTCGGTTGGAGCTAGCCGACTATCGATAAGTTCTTTGGCCCGAAATGGTCCTGTTTTAACAGCTACTAGGACTTTTGGTTTTGAACCCTACGAAATAATTCTTGAGAAAAAAGTTGGCTGATTGTGTATAAAAACAGTCTCACTTTACACTATGATCTCGCATGACTGAATTTTTGGCAAATCAGAGGCAATCGTATAATAAGTGGACGCGTGAAATCATCCGCTATGCCGACCTAGATCCTGTGGGACATGTAAACAATAATGCTTACGGCCTTTTTATCGAAAATGCTAGAACGGTTTTATTTATGGAGGTGGAGAACGAAATCAAGTCAGAGCTCGATAGCTCTTCGAAGTGTGATTGGGTTTTACGAAAACTCGACATTGATTTTCTGAGAGAAATTCATTACCCGGGCGAAGTCGATGTTGGCATTGCAATCACCCGAATTGGAACAAGTTCTATGGTTGTAAATCATGGTGTTTTCACGAGTGGTTATTGCGCAGCAACAGCCGTTGGAACAAGTGTTTATTTTGATCTGGAAACCCGTAGTTCGACACCGATACCTGAGAAAATTCAACAGGCCATGCTTAAAATAGCTAGCCCAAAAAGTTGAGTGCTAGTTTACCGGGGTTAAAACAGACCCATCGCTAAGAAACGTTTTCAGATTGTCGTAGAGTGTCATGCCCATTTGCATCCTTGTGAAGTGCGTCGCACTTGCCATATGGGGAGTAAGTAAAAGATTATCTTGAATGTTTAAAAAGGCACTTGGTACCTCTGGCTCATTTGGAAAAACGTCTAATGCGGCTGCCCCTAGTGATCCATCTTGTAGACACCTAGCAAGGGCTTCGTTATCGACTACCGTTCCCCTGGCTACATTTACTAAGAGGCCTTCTGGTCCGAGAAGTTTTATTATTTTTTCGTTTATTAAACCCTTTGTGTTTTCACCCCCCGGCAATATTGCGATTAGAATATCGACGGCTGCGGCCATTTCCTCTAAATTTCGACAAAACTTAAAGGGTACATCTTTCCTCTCATTACGTTGATGATAGCTAATATCCATTTTGAAAGCGGCGCATCGATTTGCAATTTCAAGTCCTATTCTTCCTAGACCAAGTATACCAACTTTAGAGTGGTTGACATGATGCACGTATTCGAAGTTGCCTAACTTTCTCCAATTACCCTCTCTTATGTACCTATCTGCCTGGGTTACTTTTCGGCGACCTGCTAATACCAAGGCCATAGCCATATCCGCCACACAATCGTTCAATACATCGGGTGTGTTGACGACTTTTACGCCACGGCTAGTCGCGGCAGGTATGTCTACCCCATCATAACCTACCCCAAAGTTTAAAATAATTTGCAAATTTGGACAGGCATCCATTAGGGAAGGGGGACAATGGTGCATTGTTCCTATTCCCATACATTTAGGTCCATGTTCTTTAATGAACGCTTCTTTATCTTGAACTCGGTAAACATGATGTGTTCTACAAATCTCATCTAGCCGTCTCATAGCCGGTTCATACCAGGGAGCGTAAATAAGAACATCGGGTTTTGTTGTCATTGTACTTCCCCTTGAACAGCAATGGCTTTTGTTTAGAATTGGGCCGCGTCAAAATCCATTACACAGCTTCCACCATTTTTTATTGGACCAACTAAGCTGCTAGCTCTGCTTAGATGGACTTCAGCAAAATAACGCGCTGTTACCAGCTTTGACGAGAGAAACTTTGGATCTCCACTTCCATCACTGATCTGTCTGCTTGCTTCTATCGCGCCTCTTGCTAGCATCCAGCCGCCACTAATGAGCCCCATCATCTCGACGAGTGCGGTAGCGCCAGCTGCCGCGTATCCCGGATCTAATTTAAACGTATCAAGCATCCAATCAACTGTTTCACGGAGCGCACCAATGCTATCTTTAAGATGTTTAGACAGGCTCGCATGAGATTCAATTTTTAGATCTAATTGGTCTATTGTTTTTTCTACTTTCGCCATGAAGATTTGCGCTGCTTCGCCCCCATCCCGCACTATTTTTCGTCCAAGTAAATCCATTGCCTGAACCCCGTTCGTACCTTCGTAAATGGTTGTGATCCTTGCATCACGATAATGTTGCCCTGCGCCGGTTTCCTCTATAAATCCCATGCCGCCATGAACTTGTATGTTTGTGGAAGTAATTGCGAGACCAGTATCCGTACACCAGGCTTTTACGACGGGTATCATTAAGTCGAGTAATGATTGTGCTTTCTCGCGCTCCTCGCTGTCTTCTAGCTTATTTGCTCTGTCTAAATCCGCTGCGACTTCATAGCAAAGCCCTCGCATGGCTTCGATTTGACTTCTCATACTTAGCAGCATCCGTCTGACGTCTGGATGTTCCACTATCGCGGCGCCATCGATAGGTCCTTGTATTGGGCGCCCTTGAACGCGCTCTTTTGCAAAAGCTGCAGCTTGTTGATAGGCACGTTCCGCTATGGCCAGACCTTGAAGACCAACTGCCAAGCGAGCGTTGTTCATCATGACGAACATATATTCGATGCCTCTATTTTCTTCTCCAACCAAAAAACCTATCGCACCCTCATTTTCACCATATGACATAACACAAGTAGGGCTAGCATGGATGCCTATCTTGCTTTCTAGTGAAACAGGCCTTACATCATTTCTTTGTCCGAGAGAACCGTCTGGGTTTACAAGAAACTTTGGAACAATAAATAACGATAAACCGCGAGTTCCTGGTGGGCCGTCGGGTGATCTTGCTAAGACCAAATGTACGATATTATCAGTCATATCGTGGTCACCCCAGGTAATGTAGATTTTCTGTCCTTTAATACGATATCTATCGCCATCACGAACAGAACTCGTCCTAATAGCACCTAAATCTGTCCCGGATTGTGGCTCAGTGAGATTCATAGTTCCGGTCCATTCGCCGGAAACTAGTTTTTCTAGATAGGTAGATTTTTGCTCTTCGCTACCATGCCTTTCAAGTGCATCGATCGCAGCCTGAGTTAATAGAGGACATAATGAGAAGGCCATATTCGATGACTCCCACATCTCCCAAATTGCGGTGGTAAGCGTCCAAGGTAGCCCTTGGCCACCATATGTTTGATCAAAAGGAACGGAATTCCATCCTGCGTCTGCCCATTGGTTATACGCTTCGCCAAATCCACTTGCTGGTCGCACGACACCATTTTCAATCTTTGCACCGCTCCGGTCTCCCTCAAAATTCAGAGGTGCCAACACATTACTAGAAAACTTGCCGGCCTCCTCAAGAATTTGATCACTGAGGCTAGCTTCTAAGGCCTCAAAACCTGGCTGGCGAGTTAAGTTCTCGAGCCCTATAACGTCGTTTAGCGTAAAACGCATGTCCGTTAGTGGCGGTGCATAAGGTGTCATGATTTATCATTCCATAAGTTTTGTTTTTTAAACAAGTATTCAACCGCTAACATAAGTTGTTTTCAATTTCTATCAAACTATAATGAGGCTAATAAGTACGTTTTAAAAACATTTACCAGAATACTATCCGTCAAGTTGTCAAACACAAGTGTTAACAGTCTTCTAACTCGTTGATAAGTGTTCGCACCCATTTACATGTCATTGGTATTAAATGCGGGTCAAGAGGAACAGCTTGCGAAGAGAATTTGGCAATAACTATTCGGTTTTTAGAATTTATGAAAAGATTTTGCCCATGTACGCCTAACCCAAATACCAGCTCTGCTTTTGAGTCATCGGCCCCATGATCCACATACCATTTAGATCTGTAATGCATATCCCTGTTAGGGAAATATTCGGCAAAATTCCCTTCAAGCCAAGCATTTCTGCTGCCATTTTCTTGGATGTCTTGGAGCCAATTTTTCGGTAGAATTTGCTGGCCGTTGGTGAAGCCATAATCAAGGAAGAGTTGCCCTACGAGGGCTAAGTCGACTGCTGTTGTACAAAGTCCACCTGCCACTCTTGGCGCTCCAAGTCGGTCAACGGTAATGTAACTTGGCATTGTCGCGCCCAAAGGCTTCCAAAAAAGATCACTCAAAAGGTCGCTAAAGCGTTCTCCGGTTGAACGCTCGATAATCCAACCTAATAAATCACTATTTGGCGAAACATAATTAAACTGCTTTCCATCTGGGTGACTCTTCTTGTCTAGCAAACGATAAAAGGATCTTAAATCAGAGGGAGCCTCATTATTCTCAAGCGGATTCCAGTTTGTTGCTTTTCTGTAGTCAATCATTAGTCCTGATGTTGCAAGATAATCTTCAACGAAGGTTACTCCCGTTCGCATATCAAGTAGGTCTCGAATGGTGGCTTCTTTGTAGGCGGTGGAGTTTAATTCTGGAAGAATAGCGCATACTTTATCCGCCGCTTTTAATATTTTCTGATCAATCAAAATACCTATAAGCAGACCCAAAATGGATTTAGAAACGGACATAAGAATGTGGGGCGTACTCCTCGCCATTTCATGGAAATAACGCTCTTCGATTATTATGCCATCTTTCAGAATTAGAAGAGCATCAGTATCGGTTATTTTAAGGAATTCTTCGTAAGTTAGTTGGCTTTGATTATCAAGCTCAACCTTTACAGCTGAAAAGTCGTACTTCTCTTGAGGGAGGTTTTGAGCTTTAGAAGGATTATTTTGTATATTGGCTGAGGGAACAAGTTCTCGAACGTGCTGAAATGCCCACTTATTATAGGGAGACGTTCGCCAATTTGCCAGTGTAACCTGCTGGTCTGGATTATTTGGGAATTGGTTCATCATATACAGCTTTTGTGTGGTATTCATATTATTTTGCCTGGGTTCATTATACCCTTAGGGTCTAAGGCGTCTTTTATAACCCGCATAACATCAATCGCTATGGATGATTTATAGTTTGGCAACTCGTCTTTTTTTAATTGTCCGATACCATGCTCGGCACTGATTGAGCCATTGAATTGCTTCACTACCTCGTGAACAGCGTGATTTATGTCGGCCCACTTCGCAAGGAAGTCTTTTGATGGGCTATTTTTAGGTTCAGCAACATTAAAATGCAAGTTTCCGTCTCCAGCATGTCCAAATGCAATCAGTCTTGCCTTAGGTTCAACTCTTAATATTGCCTGCCACGCGGTCTCATAAAAATCTGGTATCGATGAGATTGGTACCGAGATATCATGTTTGATTGAAGTACCTTCTAACTTTTGTGATTCTGTAGCATTTTCCCGAAGAGCCCAAAATTCCTGCCTTTGTTGCTCTGTTTGAGCGATAGCAGCGTCTAAAATAAGTTCACTCTCAAGAGCTTTTTCGAGCATATTTTCGAAATTTTTTCTCGTTTCATTATCATCTTGCTTGGTGGAAACAATTTCCAGCAAAACGTAATATTCATAGGACTCTGTAAGAGGGTCTCTTGTGTCGGGAATATGTTTTAGAACTAAGTCGAGTACTTGCCTTGAAATCAATTCGAACGTTTCAACGCTATCGCCGCTTTCTACTCGCGCGCAATTTAGCAACTCTAGAGCGGCCGAAATATTTGGCACGGCACAGTAAGCGGCATTAATACTTTTGGGTGCTGGAAATAACTTTAAGACAGCCTTTGTTATTATTCCTAAGGTGCCTTCTGATCCTAAAAAAAGTTGTTTGAGGTCGTAGCCCGTATTATCTTTCCGTAGGCCAGTCAATTGATCGAGGATACGCCCGTCGGGTAAAACTACTTCAAGACCTAGGACTAACTCCCTCGCATTACCATAGCGAAGTACGTTAGTACCACCCGCATTAGTAGCCAAATTACCTCCTATCATACAACTGCCTTCAGCAGCCAAGCTCAAGGGAAAATATCTATCCTCAGCTTTTGCAGCCTCTTGTAAATTCTGAAGGATACAGCCCGCCTCCACGGTCATGGTATAATTGGTCGTGTCTATTGACAAAATTTTGTTCATTTTTGACATTGATAAAACAATCGCATTGCCTTCTGAGGAGGGTACAGCTCCTCCACACATACTTGTGTTTCCACCTTGAGGTACAATCGATATGCCCGCCTCTGCGCAAATCTTAGTCACGTCAGACACCATTTGAACATTTTCAGGAAAAACGACAAGCAAGGCGTCGCCAGTATAGAAGCCGCGCCACTCAGTTAGAAAAGGTATCATTTCATCCTTATGTTCTATAAAACCTCTCTCACCAAGAATTTGTTTTATTTTTTCGATGGCTAATGATTTGGCCGTTTGAGGGGATGTTGACATCTTACTCACCGTTTCCTCGAGTGAGGACATAAGGCTCTCCTAAAATTATTTGTTTAAACAAAATAGCAAATGTTGAGCACCAGGATCAACCTAACAGTCTCACTCGCGCGGTGCTGCAGCTCTTTGCAAACGGTCATTTATAGCAATTCCAAGTCCTTCGTTGGGTATTGGAGCTATGGAAATATATGTTGGGTCTTGTTTATCTAATTCACGCATCATGTGAAACAGGTTGGATGCTGCCTCTACAAGATCACCCTTGGTACTTAAATTTGGAAAAGGCTCAAAAGAGATATTTCCAAATCCCAAAAAAGCTTCCCCGTCCATAACTGTTGTCATGCGGGTCTTCACTCTAGCTTTTGGAGCATAATGGCTTGCTAACATTCCAGGCGAAGAAATGATTTTATTTTCGGATGCTATTTCTACTGTACCAATCTTAGACTCTAGTTGCTCTTTTGTGATGTGGCCTGGGCGCAGTATTATGGGGATCGTGCCTGAAAAATCTAATACTGTTGACTCCAAACCAACTTTGCAGTCACCACCTTCTAAAATTGAAGAAATATTAGAACCAAATTCCTCGTGCACATGTCTTGATCGCGTGGGACTTATTCTCCCAGAGATATTAGCGCTTGGGGCAGCTACAGGAATGTTAGCTCGTTCTAATAACTCCTTTGCTACAGGGTGATCAGGTACCCTGATAGCAACCGTTTCTAAACCGGCTGAAGCAAGCCACGAGATCGGGCAATTATTTGAGCGAGGAACAACAAAAGTTATAGGCCCAGGCCAAAGCATCGAGGCGAGCTGTTTAGCTGTCTTAGAGAAGGCACCAAATTCAAAGGCATGTTGAGCCGTAGGAAGATGTGATATCAGCGGATTGAACTGAGGTCGTCCTTTTATCTCGAAAATTTTTGCAACAGCCTTGTCATTAGTTGCATCAGCCCCGAGGCCATAAACCGTTTCTGTCGGAAAAGCAACCAATTCGCCCTCTCTGAGTAATTTCGATGCTTCCTTTGTTGTTTTATACGGCAAATTCATTGTTCCTAGTCTCAACCAGAATTCCTTATTTGATGGTAGACTTTTAATCATACTCCAAAATTCAATTGAAATAATTAGTAAAGTCCCTCGGTAGATTTTAATGAGATAAGTTTTAGTAATTGCGTGTTGGATATATCCGCTAAGGATTGTCTTTATAATAGCTTAATCGTAAAGTTGAAATTTAAAAAACGATGCTAACATTCGTTGAGGAACCTGATGGTAAAAACACCTTTATGGTCAACCACGCTAGATCATATCTGTTTGGAAACGGCCCAACCAGATGCTATGCGAGAGTTTTACAAGTCGGCTTTAGGCCTTGAGGAGACGGTTGTCTCAAATGATAAATGGTTGTTGCAGGGGCCAAATCGCCAGCTAATTTTGACAAAAGGCACAGCGAAAAAGCTTTCTTATACTGGTTTTAACGCTCACGATGACACCCAATTGATTGGTATCCGAGAACATATTTTAAAGCGAGGTGGCGTACCGATAGAAAGCCCTTCCTTACTCGCGCAGCAAGGCGGATTTGCGGTACGAGACCCTGACGACAACATATTGTGCTTTGGGGTTAGTAATCAGCATAAACCCTCAATGGAAGGCTTGGATGGGCGATTACAGCATGTTGTGGTAGCTACAGCTAATTTAGAAAAAATGATGGAATATTATCAAAATGTGCTCGGATTTTTACCTTCGGATATTGTAAAAACTGAAGAGGGGCGTGTGACCGCAGCCTTTTATAGATCCGATCCTGAGCATCATAGTCTAGCAGCTTTTGCTGCTGATGAACCCGGCTTTGATCATTGTGCATTTGAAACACCTTCATGGAACCACATTAGGGACTGAGCTGATCATCTTGCAAAATTTGACATCCCAATTTGGTGGGGACCTGGCCGCCATGGTGCCGGGAACAACCTGTTTTTCATGGTGTGGGATCCAGATGGCAATAAAATTGAAATTTCAGCTGAGTTAGAGCTTATGGATTGGGATCATCCTGCAAGGTACTGGCCGCATGACCGCCGTACGTTGAATTTATGGGGAAACGCGTGGATGAGATCGTAGCCCTAGTTCAGGGTATGACTAATAGCCGTACGCGATAAACCAGTCATTTTTGAATTCTGGTTTTCCATATTCAAAAGGAGTGCCGTTGAAATTTGTGAGACGGCCGCCCGCAGCTAATAAAACAGCATGGCCCGCAGCCGTATCCCATTCCATGGTAGGTCCTAATCTGGGGTAAATATCTGCCTGCCCCGATGCTAAGAGACAGAACTTTAAAGATGATCCGCGGGAAACGGCCTTACCCACGTTAAGCTTCTCAATATAATCTTCCAGCTCCGGGCTCCTGTGGGATCTACTTGCTACTACCGTCAACTTCTCTTCGTTAGGTTTCCGAGTAGAAATCACCTCTCGGCTCCCCTCGGAATCCGCTGTAAAGGCACCCATTGTCTCGCTACCAGCCCACAAGCGACCGTCATACGGGGTGAGTACTACACCTAAAACGGGTCGCCTATCTCTAATCAATCCTATATTCACAGTAAAATCTGTGCGGCGATTAATAAATTCTTTTGTTCCGTCCAAGGGATCCACCAGCCAGAAAGTATTTTCATTCGTTGAGGGAAGTGTCCCAGCAGCAGCACTCTCCTCTGCAATTACAGGTATAGAAGGCGTTAAATCTCTGAGAACAGGAATAATTATGTTCTCAGCGTCCTGATCTGCCGCTGTGACTGGCGACCCATCGGCCTTAATTGTTGTCGACGTGCCTTCGTCGAAATATCTCATTATTATTTCGCCCGCTTGACGAGATACTTCTATGACGGGGTCTATCATTGTATCCAACGACATTGTCTTTTGATTCTCCCTAGACCAATTTTTTGCTAAGGGTTAAGTTTAGTATTGATTGATAAATTTTCATTTTTTAATTAAAGTTTCTGGAAGCTTGTTGATGTGTGGCCGCTATACCATAAGCGAAACTGTCTCAAAATTGAAGGTGAGTTTTTCTTTTAAAAACTCTTTAAATTTACAGCCAAGGTTTAATTTAGCACCTGGACAGGCAGCGCCCATAATAACTGGGGACGATAGAGGATCTCGTCACCTTTGTATGATGGACTGGGGGTTTTTATCTGAAAATTATAAAATAAAAAGTGGAGCAACTAATCGTATGATTAATGCACGATCTGAAACTCTATTAGAAAAGAAATCTTTTAAAGATGCCGCAGTCTCGCAACGTTGTCTAATTCTTGCAGATGGTTTTTATGAGTGGAAACAGGATGGCGGAGATAAAAAAGCCTACTATATCTATAAAAAGGATCATAAGTCTTTTGCTTTTGCAGGGCTTTGGCGCTCTGAGGGTAGTCATACGCATCTAGGCTTTGATACTAAAAGTTTTGTGATTGTAACAAGGGAAGCCGTTACGTCTGTAAAACAAATTCACCATCGAATGCCGTTTATCTTGAATGAAGAGCACTGTGAAACTTGGTTAAATGGGACCGTCGCCGCCGCGACCAACATGCTGAATGGTAATTATCATATCGAGTTAGATTATCACGAAGTGTCTGATCGCGTGGGCAATGTCAAAAATGACGACTCTAGCTTATGCGATAAATTCACTCAACCCCAGTTGAGACTATTCTGATTACAGTATTTAAAATCTTTTACGGACAACGTCTATAAACTTTTGGGTCCTCGGAATTTTCAACAACGCCCTCGCCTTTGGTGATCCCGGTAAAGCTAATATTATTTTCTGTTATTTTAAGATAATGGAGAATGGTGCCGTCTTTTATTTTTAAAAAGAAATTAAAATCATCTTCGGTTGTTTCAAGAACTTGATATTTTAAACTTGGAATTGCACCGCCCGCCTTTGAAAAGAATTGAATATCAAAGGGGGTGAAAATTACATAATCTCTCAAACATGTACCTACCGTCCATTTTCCAAATAGTTTCTCGGTAACGCCATATGTTTTTGTTGCTTTTCCAACAGTGAATAGATTAGTTGTTTCTTTTTCAATAGAGGGTCGGCGACTATGAGATTTCAGCGTCGGGTCGGAACTGTCACTCAAGAGTCTTAGCTGATCGAACATAATAGGAAATTCGTTCTTTATAAAGAGAATGCAGCCTATTGTAGAAACTAAAAAGATAAATGTTGCGGTGATAAGTATCTTATAATTAGAGGCTTTTTTTGCTAGAGCTTTTTGCGTTTTCTCATCAGTTTTGTTTTCCTGCACGATGTTTTGGAGCTCTAACACATCGTGCGTCACCTCTTTTAAGGTTTGCTCAGGTGAGTTTGTTTTAACTGGGGTGCTATACTTGGTCTGTCTGAGATCAATTAATTTAATAAGCTGATAATTCCACTTATCAGTGTCATTATCCCACAAACCTCGTATTATTCTGACCTTTGAAGGGGCAAGTTGATAGCGAGCCTTTTTCAGTACTAAATTTACCGCATTGTAGGTGGGTGCATCATACAACGTCTGCCAACTTGAGCGATGATGCCTTTGTAGAAAGAAATGCTCAGCTTTTTCTGTCATGAGGTTTTGAAGCTATTTCACCAGCGTCGATCTAATTGGATCAAATTAGAAGCATCGTTGCTATCAATTGGTCTTGAAAAATAAAAGCCTTGCGCGTACTGACATCCGAGTGCGCTCAACTGCGCATGTTGTTCAGCTGTTTCTACACCCTCCGCTATAACATCTAGTTTCAGGTTATGAGCAAGCATTGTTATTGTCCTAATAATTTCCATGTTTTTGTAGTTTCGACCCATGTCGTTTACAAAGGAACGATCGACTTTCAATGTGTCAATGGGAAAAGTATGAAGGTAACTCAAAGATGAATAGCCAGTACCAAAGTCATCTACACAAACTTTAATATCATGCTCCTTAAGTTGATTAAGCATATCTATTGAGCGAGGTGCGTTTTCCATTAACACACTCTCTGTAATCTCTAATTTAAGATTTTTAGCTTTAAGGCCCGATTTATCAAGATTGTCTAATACACCATTCACTAAATTAGGGTCTGCGAACTGCTTACCCGAAAGATTTATGCTTAATTCTAGGGCCTTTTCTGGCTCTCTCTCATTGTTCCAGTGTAATGTTTGGAGGCAAGCCTGATATAGGACCCATTGGCCTAGCTCATAAATTAAGCCGGTTTCCTCAGCTAACGGTATAAACTCACTTGGGGATATATTTCCTCGTATCCGATGCTTCCACCGAAGCAAGGCTTCAAATCCGCTTATTACACCGTCGCGAAGAGATATGATTGGCTGATAGTGAATCTGCATTTCATTTCTATCAAGAGCACGGCGCAGATCGGTATCAAGATCAATCGGGGAAATAGGAGATCGCCGAAAATTGTCGTCAAACAGGACGCTTTTCGAATTACCGAGTCTTTTTGCTTTGTACATGGCTAATTCTGCATCTCGAATGATATCCTCTGGTCGCTCGTAGTCGAGATTTGAATATGCTATCCCCATAGACCCAGAGCTAAACACTTCCTTATCACCTAATGAGAAAGGTTTGGAAAACTCAGATTGGATTGTTTCGGTCAATTTGATTGCCAAATTAATGTCATCAATATCTTCCATCAGGATTGCATACTCGTCACCTCCCAGCCTTGCGACTGTATCGCCCGGTTGAACGCAATCCCGCAGCCGATGACCAGTTTGAATAATTAGTTCATCGCCGTGAACATGTCCTAAACTCTCATTGACTAGCCGAAATCTGTCTAAATCGATGTAGATTACCGCATATTGTAAATTTTGATTTCGTTCTCGTTTTTTTAAAATTTGTCTTATTCGATCAAGAAATAGTGTGCGGTTAGGTAATCCTGTTAATGTGTCATGGAGTGCATCATGAATAGACTTTGCATCGGATAATTTTTTTTCAGTAATATCTGTTTGAGAACCTGCAATGCGATATGCCGTTCCGTCGTTATCTCTTACGGCTAAACCGCGAATTAACATCCATCTATAACCTTCATTAAAATGTTTGAGTCTGTACTCGACTGCGAAGCTAGCAGTATCGTTATTTAGATATGCGTCCAGCATTGTCTTTAATCGATCTATGTCATCTTCATGTACTCTACTGAACCACTCGTCCGGTAGGTCCCTAATTTCATTTTCTTCATAACCAAGCATTTGCTTCCATCGGGTGGAGAAGAAAATCTTTCCGGTTCTTAAATTCCAATCCCATAGACCATCATTAGCCGCCGCCATTGCCAGGGTATATCGTTCGTTTTCTTCCTGAACACTTTCCTCCGATGTGGTGGATTTTTTTCTACTCATAAAGAACCAATCATCTTGAGTTTTAGCATTGATGCGAGCGTGTTGATTTTATTTTGTCTATCGTCAGGTTATTGCATGTAAAATATCAGCTTTTTTAAAAATTTGTCACTGAAATCCTTCGAGCTTTTTAATCTTCTTATGTCGTACAACTTCAGCGTAGTAATGCCAAAGAAGATGTGCCGCAGTGCTTCTCCATGGCTGCCAAGCAAGACTAATGTCATTCATTTGTTTTGGTGTTGGACGGTAACTTAATTTTTTTAAAGATCTCGTGGCTTCTTGTAAGGCAACGTCTCCACTCGGCCAAATATCACCGCGTCCTAAACAAAAAATGAGGAATATTGATGCGCTCCACTCTCCAAAGCCGCGGAGACGCATAATATATTTCTTCGCGTTATCGTCATCCATAGAAGATATAGCATTGATATCAAACGTTTTGTCCTGCATTTGCTGGCATAAGTTTAATGTAGCAGTGGATTTTGACCTAGTGAATCCAATTTTGCGAAGTCCTTGTTCTCCCAGATTGATTATATTACTGGGAGTAATATCACTTATTTCTGAATTAAACTTCCTCCAAATAGAGTCCGCAGCTGTGAGTGAAATCTGTTGGGAAACTATAATGTGTATGAGGGTTGCGAGAGTTGGTTCTCGGTATCGTTCTCTTGGCAACCCTATTTTTAAAATTAACTCACTGAAATAAGGATCTGATGTTGCCAGTTTTTGAGCATCTCTCGCAATATCCAGCTTCATTTTGTATCTCACATATTATGGATCAGTTTATCGGAGTTTACGTTAGCTTAGGTTGTAATTGTTATTTATGAAAGGTTGTGATTTCGATATGTTATTTGAAATATCGATTGTTTTTCAGGAGGAAGATTGTGACAGAGTTCCATGAACTATCTGCGCTAGAAGCGTCAGCGAAAATTAAGTCTGGTGACCTAACCGCCGAGGCCCTAATGCGCTCTTGTTTTGAAAGAATAGATGAAAGAGATGAGCTTGTTGGGGCTTGGTCATACTTCGATAAAGACAGGGCCATCTCAGAAGCAATTAAGTCTGATAAAGCGGGAAACCCAGGTCCTCTTGGTGGTTTGCCTGTCGCTGTGAAAGATATCATGGATACAGTTGATATGCCTACCACTTACGGTTCCTCCATATATGGCAACCATCAGCCGTCCGAAGATGCAGATTGCGTGAAAAATGTTAGAACTAATGGTGGCATTATAATTGGCAAAACAGTAACCACAGAATTTGCCTGGCGTAACCCAGGAAAAACAAAAAATCCTCATAATACAAAACATACGCCTGGTGGGTCGTCTAGTGGGTCAGCAGCTGGCGTCGCTGACATGCAAGTTCCATTAGCTTTTGGAACGCAAACTGCCGGGTCGGTAATCCGCCCTGCAGCTTATTGTGGTGTGGTGGGATATAAACCAACTTTTGGAACTCATGAGCGAAAAGGGGTCAAAGAACTTTCCAACTACCTTGATACCGTTGGCACATTTGCGAGAGATGTTGCAGATGTATCATTTTTTGACTACGCTCTTCGGGGACAGAGCTGTCCCAATCTCACGGATTATGATAATCAACCTCCGGTAATTGGACTTATGATTCCGTTTAGCATCGAGGCAAGTAAGGATGCACTTTTAGTTTACGAAAACGTTTATAAGAAAGCAGAGAAGGCTGGCGCATCTCTTGTTGACATTCCCTCTTCAATGACATTCGAAAGTCTGGCTGACTTGCAGACGGTCATTATGACCGGAGATGCAGGTGTATCATTGTCATGGGAATATGAACACCACCCTGAACGTTTAATCAGGTTCTACCGCGATAGTATTGCTACAGGGAAAGCTATTAGTGAGTCAGCTTTGAAAAATGCGAAACAACTTGCTGATGATGCAAGAAAACGAGAAGCAAGTATTTTTGAGAAAGTGGATATTTTACTTACACTTCCAGCAAGCGGAGAGGCGCCAGAAGGTATCGATTTCACCGGCGATCCTTTATTCAATAGAGTCTGGACGCTGCTTGGTTGGCCTTGCATTAATGTACCAGCGGGGGTCGGGTCACGTAGGTTGCCGCTGGGAGTACAGGTCGTTGGTTCTTCTGGCGAAGACACGAGTGCGCTCGCTGCAGCGGCTTGGTTAGAAAAAGTTTTAGGAAACAGCTGAAAGTTATTTGGGTTTTGTAGATGAAGGGATTTGATAAAAAAGGCGTTATTGTAAGTATCTATTTGTTAGGCTTGTTAATCCTAGCATTTGGATACTTTTTTTTCGGAGAGTCATCGTATAAAATTAGTCCGGAGCTTACACCCGTGAAGCCGGAACAAGTCAAACCGTAAAATTACTTGCCAACAAGCGCTTAGACAATTTTGTCTCGAAAGAATCAGGCAATCGTATATTAGCTTCAACTCTTAGGATTTGAAATTTAAGGAAACATAATCTAGTAGTTTTGAAACAGACTGATCAATGTTTTGTGCACCTGTATCGATGATTAGATTTGCATCAGTTGGTTCCTCATATGGGGCAGAGACTCCGGTGAAATCTTCGATTTCGCCGTTCCGTGCTCTAGCATAAAGACCTTTTGGATCCCTTGTCTCACAAGTCGATAAGTCGGCTTTGATGAACACTTCGTGGAATTGATCTGGGGCTATGGCCCGCACGCGGTTGCGATCATCTCTGTAAGGAGAGATGAAGGCCGTTATCACTACGACCCCTGCATCTGCGAAAAGTTTGGCCACTTCGCCAATTCGACGAATATTTTCAGTTCGATCCGCAGGCGTGAAACCAAGATCAGCGGACAAGCCAAAACGTATATTATCTCCATCTAGGACATATATTTGATATCCTTTTTGAAAAAGCTGCCGTTCTGCTTCTATTGCGATAGTAGATTTACCAGCGCCAGATAATCCAGTCAGCCAAATAATACCGCCAGTGTGTCCATTTACTGATGCTCGTGTCTTTTGATCAATCTTTGAGGCAACTGCTTCAATATTTGTTGAAACAACTTTATGGCGGCCGCGTTGATTAGGATAGCCTTCCATAGAGATAATTCCACCACCCACCGTTTCATATTGATCGACCAATACAAAGCGGCCCGTCTTTGTGTTGATGTTGTATGGATCTAAAACAATGGTTTCTTTTGAGCGGATAATAACATCGCCAATTTCGTATCGTCCTATCTCATTGGCGGCTACAGACTCCAATGTTTGCGTGTTGATGCACCTTTCAATTGATTGTATTTCCACCGAGTATTCTGCAGTAGTAAGTTTAAGCGTCATCCTGCAAGATTTAACGAGAGGTTTTTCTGCTAGCCAAAATAATCGAGCTTTAAAGATATTTGATTCAAATGGTGGTGATTTAGGATCACTAGCAATATGCCCACGTTCAACAAAAATCTGTTCATCTAGCGTGAATGCAACAGATCTGCCAGCACTTAATGTCTCCGGCGTTAATGTCTCATTCCAAGTCTCAAACGAGGAGACATTTGCTGTTTTGTTTGAGGGCGAAAAAAGTAACGTATCTCCAATTGATAAACTACCTGTTTCAATTCGCCCTACAAGGATACGTCGTTCGTCAAATTTATATATATCTTGTATCGGTAATCGAAGCGGTCCGCCGGTAAGCGGTTCTTTCTGTTCTATTGAGTCAATCGCTTCAAGAAATGTTGGCCCGTCGTACCAAGTCATCAATTCAGAAATAGTAATAAGTCCCTGGCCCTCTCGTGCAGAAATGGGAATAATATTTTGCGCATGCATACCAATCTGATTTAGATAATCGATTAGTTTATTACTAATCTGTTGAAATATCTGATGGTCATAACTAACCAAATCCATTTTATTTACAACTACCGTGACGAAGCTAAATCCAAGTAATTTGAGTAGATAGCAATGTCGACGGGACTGTTCTTGAAGACCCTCTGCCGCATCAATAACTATTACGCCGCCATCTGCTTGTGCTGCTCCGGTAATCATATTTTTTAAGAATTCTTTGTGACCAGGTGCATCGATTATTACGTAAGTCCGTTTGGCGGACTTAAAAGGAATTTTTGTAACATCGATAGTAATGCCTTGGTCTCTTTCTGCTTGTAACGAATCTAGTAGGAAAGCATACTCAAGTGGCATACCCCTTCGTTTAGACATCGCTTTTATAGATTCCATTTTGCCATCTGTTAACAGACCGCTATCATGGAGCAACCGTCCTACTAACGTGGATTTACCGTGATCTACATGTCCTGATATGATAAGTTGGACAGGGTTTTTGTTGTTATCTTTTATCAACATGTGCCTACATATAACCTGAGACCCTCAGGCGCTCAAAGGCGTCTTCACTTTCGTGATCCATAGCGCGACCGGACCTTTCGGCGATCCTTGTGGTTTCAAGTTCCTTAATGATTTCTTTGATGTTTGTGGCATTGCTATCAACCGGAAAGGTTATATCTTGGTCACCAAGAGAACGATAACGCTTCCCGTCTTTCGCAAAATATAATGGAACAACCGGGATATCTTCCCTTTCTATGTAGCGCCAAATATCTAACTCTGTCCAGGCGAGCAACGGATGAATTCTTACGTGAGTGCCAGGCGGGAAGCTTGTTTTATACTGATCCCAAAATTCGGGTGGCTGATTTTTGAAGTTCCAATCCGCCTCTTGGCTACGAGGACTAAAAACTCTCTCTTTAGCTCTCGTTCCTTCTTCATCTCGCCGAATACCTGCGATCACACCCTCTAATTTTTTTTCTTTGATAAGGGTCTTTAATGCTTCTGTCTTTCTTGCTGCGGATCTAGACGCTGGTGGTAACGTCTGGTCTATAGTTTCAAGTGGTGGACAGTTCTCCACGATTAAATTTAAATTCCACTCCTTGGAGTAACGCTCTTGGAATGTATACATTTCAGGAAATTTCTTGCCCGTATCGCAGAATAAAAGTGGAAAAGGGATGTTTCCACAAAAAGCTTTTTTTGCTAGCCATACCATGACATTCGAGTCTTTTCCTAAAGACCACAAAAGCCCCAAATTTTGAAATTTGGCAAATGCTTCTCGAAGAATGAATATGCTTTGTGATTCTAGGGTATCTAGATGGTTCATAGAAATTCCAAAGATTTTTTTTGGTTGTACGATTCTTCAACCAAGAAGTCAAAGAACGAGTTTACCGAGGATTGGACTTGCAACACTCTCTCGTGTTTTGCACAATGGGTGCCTTGGCGATAGTGTTCGGAGTTGATAATGGATTTGGGTATCTCTGGTAAAAAGGCAATAGTATGTGGCTCGAGCAGAGGGCTTGGAAAAGCATGTGCTTCATCCTTGGCCAGAGCCGGCTGCAAAGTGGTAATAAATGGCATGGATGCTAAGAGACTATCAGAGACGGCAAGTGAATTGCGCAGTTCGACAAACTCGGAAATCATAGAGGTTCAGGGCGATATAACCAGCCACGATGGGCAGAGTGCATTAGCCGCTGCCTGTCCTGATCCAGACATATTAATCACAAATGCTGGCGGGCCACCATTTAAAGATTTTAGAGAACTAGAGCGCGACTCTATGCTAACAGGCGTTACGTGGAATATGATCACACCGATTGAACTAATACAGAAATTTGTTGATGGGATGGCGGAAAGAGGCTTTGGCCGAATACTAAATATTACTTCAGTTTCAGTAAATATGCCGGTCTCGGGTTTAGATTTGTCAAGCGGTGCTAGAGCTGGTCTTACAGCGTTTTGCGCGGGTGTTTGTCGAAGCATCGCAGGAACGGGTGTTACAATAAATCATATTCAACCAGGATTTTTTGACACGGATCGATATAGAGCCGGAATAGATGCTTTGGCAAAGCAGCTTGGTGTGGAGCACGACGAGGCACATGCTATGCGTATAAACGAGGTCCCGGCTAAGCGAGCAGGAACGCCAGAGGAATTTGGCGATGCTGCGGCTTTCTTGTGCAGTTTGCAAGCAGGATATATCACGGGGCAAAGCCTCTTATTGGACGGCGGTCTTTATAATAGCTCGTTTTAGTCTGTGAAAGGAATTAAAGGAATAATTATGCCTGACGAAAAAATTTTTGACATTATTATCCGCGGCGGCACCCTAATCGATGGTTCAGGCGACGATCGCTTCCAGGCTGACATAGGTATTGTCGACGATACAATAAAAGAAATTGGCTGTTTGTCCGGGGCTAACGGCGGCAAAGTTATCGATGCTACTAACAGAATTGTAGCTCCCGGTTTCATTGATGTTCATACACATGATGATCGGATTTTGTTAGCTAAACCTTCAATGGATATGAAAGTTAGCCAGGGCGTTACATCGGTTGTGGTTGGAAATTGCGGTATCAGTTTAGCTCCTCTTGTGGCCGATGACCCACCGCCACCGTTAGATCTCATTGCAGAGCCTGGCGAATGCCGTTTTGCAACTTTCTCAGATTTCTTGGGTGCTTTTGATAATGGCCCAGCGGCAGTTAATGCGGCGTTTTTAGTGGGTCATTCAACTTTAAGAGTTGGTGTTATGGATTCTCTTGATCGTGCCGCGTCATCAACCGAAATAAAAAAGATGAGGGCCCTTTTAGAAGAAGGTCTTGGCAGTGGTGCGATAGGATTTTCGACAGGCCTCTTTTACAAGCCCGCATCACAGGCTCCCACAGAAGAAGTAATCGAAATTGCATTGGCATTAAAAAATCATAAGGCAAAATATGTCACACATATGAGGGATGAAGGTGACCACGTTATTAGATCCCTAGAGGAAACCTTTCAAATCGGGCGTGAGGCAAGTTCTCCTGTTATAGTCTCACATCATAAGGTTCATGGGCGGCAAAACTTTGGCCGATCAAAGGAAACCCTTGCCTGTTTCGAAAAGCATATGGCCGGGCATCATCATGGTATAGCTTTTGATGTATACCCCTATATTGCTTCGTCCACCGTTTTGAAAAATGACTCTATTCAAGTTGCAGAACGGGTCTTAATAACATGGTCGAAGGCGCGGCCAGAATTAGCTGGTCGTGAATTGTCTGATATAGCCGAAGAGCTAAACTGTGATATCTATGAGGCTGCGGCACAATTACAGCCAGCCGGCGCTATATATTTTGCAATGTCCGAAGAAGACGTGCAAAGAATTTTACAACATCCCAACGCCATGATTGGTTCAGATGGACTGCCGCATGATGAACATCCGCATCCAAGATTATGGGGTACATTTCCGCGTGTGTTGGGGCACTATTGTAGAGACTTAAAGCTATTTCCTTTAGAGGAAGTGGTGCGCCGCATGACTGGATACTCCGCGGAAACGTTTGGGCTTAGTAAGCGTGGGATGCTTAAGGAAAACTTTTTTGCGGATATCACCATATTTGATGAGGACACAATACTAGATGCGGCTGATTTTGAGTGCCCAACTAAGCCTGCTAAAGGGATAGATTGCGTGTTGGTTAACGGCAGGGCAGTTTGGGCAAATGGTGAGGCGACAGGGAACCGTCCCGGGCGTGCACTTCGTCATGGCGGCTAACTAAATTTACTAATCTTTCCAAAAAAATGCTTTTGTAGTTAATCCTCTAGGGATGGCATCCTTATTGGGTTGGTGGCTTCGTATGCGGCACTTGCTGCAAGCACGTGGCCGTCACAGTTCATGGGGCCAACAATTTGTAATCCCGCTGGAAGGCCATTTGAACACAAACCACAAGGTATGGATGCCGCTGGATGACGCCCCAAGTTGAATGGATAGGAAAAGGGTGTCCATCTGGTCCAACGATCCATCCCTGAACCCGTTGGGACTTCAGTTCCGGCATCAAAAGCTGTTATCGGGAGGGTAGGAGTTAGAAGCAGATCGTAGTTATCAAAAAAAGTGTTCAATTTGGTGCCTGCAAGCTCGCGTTCGCTAACAGCATCCAGATATTGGTTCAAATGGATCTCTGAGCCCTCCCTGCCGACGTCCCTAAAACCCGGGTCAAGCTGATCTAACTCATCCGGTGTCATGGTTTTTTGTAGGCGCGCGGCGCCGGTATACCAGAACGTCTTAAATAAATCATGTTGATCGCCTAACCCGGGGTCTACCTCTTCAACATGGGCCCCAAGTGAGGCGAACGTTTTGGCGGCCGCTTTGACAAGAGTGGCTATTTCCGGATCTACTCTTGCATGACCCAGGTCGGGACTGAATGCTATTTTCCATCCCTTAACTGATTTAGTCACATAAGAGCTCCAATTTGTTTCTGAAGCTGGAAGTGCGTACCAATCGCGACTGTCAGTTTGAGCCATAACGGTTAACATTAGTGCCGCGTCACTCACCGTACGTGTCATCGGACCTTGATGAGATAATGTTCCAAAACCACTCGCGGGCCACGTAGGCACCCTTCCGAACGTCGGCTTGAGACCATATATCCCAGTATAACCGCTAGGCATTCTAATTGAGCCGCCGCCGTCGGAACCATGGTGCAGTGCACCCAAACATGCTGCGGCCGCTGCAGCGGCACCACCTGAAGACCCACCTGGGGTTTTTTTAGGGTTCCACGGGTTTCGAGTAATGCCTGTCAGCGGGCTATCCGTTACACCTTTCCAGCCAAATTCGGGAGTAGTTGTTTTACCTAAAAGAACTGCTCCGTTTTTCCGCAGTCTAGCAACAAGCGGAGCATCGTTTTCCCAAGTTCCATTATCGCTCGTCGTCAACGACCCCCTCCTCGTTGACCATCCTTTAGTATCAACAAGGTCTTTGATTGTACTTGGAACTCCATCTACTAGGCCGGCGGGCTCTCCTTTTATCCAACGTTCCTCGGATGCCTTTGCATCTGTAAGGGCTTTCTCAGCGTCAACAAGTCGAAACGCATTAAATTGTGGATTAAACTTTTCTATTCTTGCTAATGTTGCCTTAGTTACTTCAACAGGGGACAGCGTTTTTCTTTGGTAGGCGCCTAAAAGTTCTGTTGCTGAGAAAAGTGCTGGATCATTTTTCATTTTTCCTACCTTAGACAATTAGATGGCTGGATTTTATAATTGTTCATTTGTTTATGGTCTTAATTCGAAGGTACTTTGATACGATTTTCCACTGGTGTACAGGCACCACTGAGCATTTGTTGAAAAAGATTTTCCTTACACGCCGCCCATGGACGGTTGATGCCTTCATCAGTATTTGATTGATAAATCATTGCAATAGCCAAAACAGCAAAAATAGCGGCTAATATCCACATTGATCGACCCACAGATTTCTCCCTTTACCCTAGTTACTAAAATTTATTCTAATTGTTCGTCGATATATTTGGGTAATTCTGAATCTTTTACTTCGCGCTCTGAGATAACGCGGCCTCGAACAGATATACCGGCCTCATGCACTGTGTTGGAGTTCCCAGATATAAGTGGATGCCACCAGTAAAGATCTTTCCCTTCGTAAATCAGTCTATAAGCGCAAGTAGATGGCATCCAATGAAGTTCTTCGATTAGTCTTGGCGACAAAATTACACAGTCTTCAACCAACGATTTTCTATTTTCGTAATCACCGCATTGGCAACTTTCACAATCCAATAGTTTACATGCCACAGTTGTGTAGTGCAGGTCGTCGGTAAGATCATCAATCAATTTTACCAGACAGCATTTCCCGCAACCATCGCAAAGAGCCTCCCACTCTGAGGACGACATTTGCCTTAGCGTTTTGTTTTTCCAGAATGCATTCTGATCGGTCGGATGACCCACGCGATTTAATCCCTATAACTTGGATCGATCCTGTCAATTTTCCTCATTAAAGCGGCAAACTCCAACTGTCCAGCCTCGACTTTATTTGAATTTAGGAATTCATCTCTGTCTGCACCTGACTTTGAGGCAACATTATCACTCAATGTATTAAGTGTACCGGCGGCGCCAGCGTCTACTTGAATTTGGCAAGACCTTTCTAGGGCGTGAAGCCTTATAAAGGCATCAGGTACCGTCCTGCCAACTGTTAGAAGGCCGTGGTTCTTTAATATCATAGCTTTTTTGTCACCTAGAGATTCCAGGAGGCGCTCTCGTTCGTCCAAAAACAAACTAGGTCCCTCATACTCATGATAGGCAAGTCGCTTGTAAAAACTTGTTGAAAACATGCTAATCGGCAGCAGCCCCTCTTTTGTGCCAGCTACGGCCATACCTTCGCGAGTATGCGTGTGCATTACTACTTGGTTCTCTTCCGAATGTTTCATGTGTATTGCTGAATGGATAACGAATCCTGCATGATTTATCTCGAATGGAGTGTCATCTATAACAGCTCCATCCACATCAATTTTCACCAAATTTGAAGCCGTTATCTCGTCGTAATTCAAACCATATGGATTGATCAAGAAATGTGGTTCAGGGCCAGGGACGCGGGCGGTGAGATGCCCATATATCAGTTCCGTCCATCCAAAATAATCTATCAGCCGGTAAGCCGCGGCCAGTTGAACCCGGAGGTCCCACTCTGTGTCGCTAATGTTTGATCGGTCTACTTTAAAATCAACTGGAAGATGGTTCATTTTTTTCTCCCTCTTTGAATTTGTCTAGCACTGGAAGCAGATAGTTCCTGAATACGTCTGGGTTTTCACTCATTGGAAAATGGCCAACTTCTCTCATTATTACTGCTTCAGCGCCAGGAATTCTACTAGCAGTTTCCACTGTTGCCTCTGGAGTACAAGAGTAGTCATATTCTCCAGTCATAAGATAAACCGGACAAAGTTCGGTGTCTATAGTTGCACTGTTGTCGGCATAATCTGAGTCTGTTCTAAAGAAATGCATATCACCCTTAAATACCCCATGTCCGCTTTGATAGTAGTGCCAAAGAGTCTCCCATTTATATTCGTCAGGACTTTGAGGGGCGCATAGTCCTGAGACCAAACCAACACAAAAATCACCATTTTCAAAGTTTGGATGGCTCGTCCATGAGTTATCATACCACGGTGCAGGTTGGTCTGATCCCTCTAACCCTATAACGCCTGACAGTTGTTTTCCCAATTCATAAGCTAGACGAATAACTACTCGTCCTCCCATGGAGCAGCCCATAACAAGAGGTTTTTTTAAATTTAGGCTTCCAATAAAGTTTTTTATAATGTCGATGTAGAAGGTGCTCGTTAGCTTGTACTCTTCTTCTTGCCAGCCAACTGGCGGCGTTGATTTACCATGCCACGGCAAGTCAAAGGCAATAATTCTAAAATTTTTTGTAATTTCTGGATCGCACATCAAATGTCTAAACTGACTGGAATGTGCGCCTGCCGTATGAAGACACAGTAGCGGGATACCGGAACCATTCTCTTCGAAGTAGATGCGGAAATCTTTTCCGCCTTGGCTTAAGGTTACATACCTTCCGATTATAGGATCAAGCTTTGCCATTTGAACTAACTCCTGTTCCTAAAAGCCGTGGCTTGCTAACGACGTCCTTGATGAAGCGAATATGCGAGAGAAGGACTTTTGTATTGCCCTCGATTTTACAATGTCCAAACCGGTTCATTGCGAAAATATCGTGGAATCCAGGTTCAGGATATTTCTGCCAAAATTTTGACCAGGTGGCTTGTGAGGCGCGGATAGCTAAATCCCAGTGTCGCATTAAGAATTGGCCGGAGACGACGTTTATGATCTCTCCCGATACTATATCTATAAAATATTCATCATTATCGATTTCAATTAAGAGAGTTAGACTGCAAGTCTTTCCCCTTAATACCAAGTTGTGATCGGCATTTACAGCTTCAGCAAGCTTATCAAACATATCAACTACATCTTTAAAAAGTGGTACCTAGTTTAACTTGAAAATTGTTCATCTTGAGATAGTGTGAACTCACTATTCCTTATCCTGTCCGGCCACTCTGCTACCATCTCCGCTACCGGTTCTTCGCCATAATGCTCGATCATATCGGTTAGAGCAGCGAATATGGCGGATGAAGCAACCATTTCGGCTGACACTCCTTGCGACAAAGCATCTTCCCATGCTTCTAAAATGATTCTTAGCGCGAGCTGTTTCTGTTCGTCTTCGGGTAGTGGGGTGTCTTCTTCTGACATTTTTATTATTCACTTCATTATTGTTGCTAGGTTGTGCCACCTTGAGGCACTTTATAAGTATGAGAGCAAACACCCAAAAGGCACAACGTTTTTTTCGACCAAAGTCTCCTGAACCAGTTTCTGACTTGCCAGTTGATCTTGATCCGGAAATTTCATTTCATAATGATGGAAAGTTTTTTTCCAAAAAACGAAATGGGTTTTATCTAGCGGACCCGAATGTCATTTACAGCCAACAAAATAATTTTTTTAACCACAAATTATTTGAAGAAAAGAAGAAAGCTAAAGATATTTTTTCTTTTGGGGAAATTGGTTTTGGCCTAGGCTTAAATTTTATAATTATCTTAAAAAATTGGAGTAAGGTATTAGGAGCCACAAAACGGCTTCATTATTTTGCGATTGAAAGTTTTCCATTAAGCAAAGATAACTTAAAAATAGCCAAGCAAAGATTTCCAGATCTTGCAAATGAGTATCAAGAATTAATCGATAAATATCCGCCCATACATACCGGCTTTCATAGAATATGGCTCAAATCAGGTGCTGTCGCTGTTACACTGATATTTGAACCAACATGGAGAGGAATTTCTCAAATTGAAGGAACATTTGATGCCTGGTTCTTGAGCCAATTTTCGATTGAATCCGCTCCGGATCAATGGTCTCCTAATATATTTTCAGAAATAAGCCGCTTAAGCCGAAAAGACACCTTGATTTGTTCTAGTAATACGGGGGCATACGTTGATGGTGAGTTAAAAAGAATTGGCTATGAAGTTGTTGGGGCCTCAGGCGACCCTTCACCTGCTAAGGTAAAAATTGGCCGAAGTTGCATGAATGCTGAAATAACTTTGATACCTCCATGGTTTGCTCCGCCCCCTCCGATAGGACCAAAATCAAGAATAGGAATTTTGGGGGGCGGCGTGGCAGGCGCTTCAATAGTTAGAGCACTCCACCGGCGGGGACTCCAAGCTGAAATAATTGATGCTCATTTATTTAATGAGAGTACTTCCATTCTCCCTGTAGCACTCATATCGCCAACTCTTACCGAAAAGGCAAATGAGTTAAGTAATTTTTACGACCGATCTTATCGTTCGGTTTTGGCTTCTATTGAAGAATTAGGCGCAGAATGGTTGAGCAGGGGAGTGTTAAAAATTAAACCAAAACAAATGGTCGCCAGACAAATAGACTCATTAATTCGTCGAAAAAACCTATGGGATGGTGCCGCAACAGAAGTAACCGCCGCCGAAATTCAAAGTAAAACAAATATAAATTGTTCTGGTCATGGATTATGGTTTGCGGAGGCAGGTACATTATCACCTTTCGAGTATCTATCAAAACTAATGAATGGGCAGCAACTCATAAAGAATCAAAAGGTTGCTCAGATAGAATTTTTAAATGACGAATGGATATTATACTCTGAAAGGAAGAGAGAGATATCGCGGCTAGATGTTTTGATTATCACAGCCGCTCTTGGTTCTAACACGTTCGCTTGCACCAGACATATTCCTCTGATTGGATTAGGCGGACAATTATCCTTAGCCAATCCGACCTCGCAGAGTTTAGCTCTCAGGGCGACAATTCTTGGTCAAAGTTATATAACGCCTGCTTGCGGGAACATGCATGCAGTTGGTTCTACTCATATTCGTGGAAATCAAATTTATGACTCGATTGCTTTCAATCCAACCAAAGAAGGCCACCGGCAAAATTATAAGAATTTGGAACCCGCAATCCAAACATTACTAGGTAAAGATGATATTTGTAATTGGAAAGGCTACACTGGAGTGAGAGCGGCCACACCGGACCGTCTTCCCTGTGTTGGGCCGGTTGTTGATCCTGAAGTCTTCAGAGAAGACTTTGCTCGTTTGCGTCATGGGCCTCAAGGTAGGTTCCCGGTAGCTCCCAAGTATCAACCAAATCTTTTTGTCTCTACCGGCTTAGGCTCGAGAGGATTCCTTACGGCTGAGCTTTCGTCTGAAATTCTTGTAAGTCAAATGTTGGGCGAACCTTGGCCTGTAGAACGCGCTGTAACATTGTCTTTATCTCCTTCTCGGTTTTTATACCGAGAATTACGATCGCACAAATAAGCTTAGGTTATTACCTCGCTGTCAAGCCGCCGTCTATTACTAATCCTGATCCGGTCATGAAACCAGAATCGTCAGACGCCAAAAACACGATGCCATTCGCTATGTCCTCAGGTACGCCAAGACGGCCAATTGGATGCGCAGAAAGAGCAGTCTTTTTCGATTTTTCTATGTCATTAGTGCCAAATTGTTTTGCACGAGATACGAAGGTTTGTTCTCCCATATCTGTAATAATCACTCCTGGATGAACGGAATTTACCCTTATTTTGTAGCCTTTGCGAGCAAAGTTAAGTGCTGTGGATTTCGTGAATAGTGTTACGCCGCCCTTGGTCATCGAATATAAAGGGTCGAGTTCTGAACCTACTAATCCTGCTATTGACGCAGTATTGATTATAGCACTCCCTTGTGGGCTGGATGCGCCTCTTTCCGCAAGAGCATCGGCTGCAATCTTCGTTCCAAGCCATACGCCCGTCATATTTACTGACGCTAATCGGTTCCAGTCATCTAGTGACACATCTGAAAAGTCTCTTCCAAGAAATAGCCCGGCATTATTTGCTAAAATATCCAATCCACCGAAAGACGACTTGGCTAGGTCCACGGCTCTCTCCCAATCCTCTTCCATAGTCACATCCAAACGGATAAAACTGGCGTTCGGACCCAGCTTTTCTGCTAACTCTTGTCCCTCTTTTTCTATTATGTCACCAATAATAACTTTCGCGCCCGCTTCTATCATTAGTTTTGCTGTAGCTGCGCCAATGCCGCGGCCAGCACCAGAAATAAGTGCAATTTTTCCATCTAGACGGTTCAATTTCTTACTCCTTTGATTTGCAAATTCTAAAAGTCACTATTTGCTGATTGTCAGAGTGTTTATTTGTTTTTTTATGGTTATCAGTTTTAAATTCTGAATTAGTCTCGTTACACCATTTCAAGCATAAATCACGTTCCACAAAAAGTCTGCTTAATTTCCTCGTCGGGCTGTGGTTGCTTTGCAAGGTGCATCAATTTAGGGTTCTCTGTAAATGGGTCTGTTATCGCAGTTAACATTTCTTCCAATGGCTGATAGTCCTCTGCATCAATAGCAAAGTCTATCACGCGCTGTATCTGATGGTTTCTGGGAATAAACAATGGGTTGATTTTATTCATATTTCTGAAAGTTGTATCCAAAGACTCTTTTTGTTCAGTAATTTTTGTTTTCCATTCAATTGACCAGTCTAAAAATGCCCTATGGCTTCTTAATTTTTCCTCAGTTTCACCATTGAAGATGTCAGGTGCTGTGATAAGTTTGGGCAAGTTTCGGAAAGTGTTAGTAAAATCTGCTCTCGTTTCGGACATATGGTCGAGCAATCTAAAGACCAACGATAGGTTTTCTTCATTATGCTCCACCCCAATTTTTTGACATAGCCCGCTATGAAAGTTTTTCTCAAAAGTAGGCCAGTAAGTTTCAAGTATCCCGCGCGCTTTGGCCGTCGATTGTTCTTTATTATGGTCAATAATACAAAGTAAAGTTTCTGCAAAACGGCTCAGATTCCATAACCCTATAGAAGGTTGTTGATTGTAGGCGTAACGTCCTAGTGTATCGATTGAGCTGAAGACTTTGTTTGCGTGAAACTCATCCATAAAGGCACAAGGGCCATAGTCTATCGTTTCACCTGATATAGAAGAATTATCAGTATTCATCACCCCGTGGATAAACCCAACCAACATCCACGAACTTATCAATTCTGCCGTTCTTTCCACAACACATCTTAAAAATCCAAGGTAAGGATTTGAGTCTTTTAAAGCCTCTGGATAATGACGATTTATTGCATAGTCAGCTAATTGGCGAATAGCATCCTCGTCTTTTTGCCCATAAAAGTATTGGAAAGTTCCCACCCGTATGTGACTGGATGCTACTCGGGTCAAAACTGCGCCAGGTTCCATTCTTTCCCGCGCTACAAGTTCACCTGTCGTGACAATTGCCAATGACCGGGTGGTCGGTATTCGAAGCGATGCCATACCTTCGCTTACGAGATATTCACGAATTACTGGACCGACCGTTGCCCGTCCATCGCCCATCCGGGAAAACATTGTGGGGCCAGAACCTTTTAGTTGTATATCACGTCTTTTGCCTTTTTCATCTAGCACCTCCCCAATTAATACAGCTCTGCCGTCTCCTAGTCGGGGCACCCAGTTTCCAAATTGATGTCCCGCATAAACCATTGCTATTTGCTGTGATTCCGAAGGTGCAGCGTTGCCGGCAAAGATATCTAAATCTCGTTCTTCAACGATACAGGGGTCCATTCCGAGCTCTTTTGCTAAGCCTTTATTCAATCTGATTAGTCTTGGATTCGATACGGGTTTTGGTGCTATCGTCTGGAAAAAAGTTTTGGGTAGCCTCGAGTAGGTATTGTCGAAATTTAAATTTCCAAGATGTTTTGATTGGCCATTGTTTTTTCGCTCGATAGTGCCAATCCCAGTATGATTAGTTCTCGTAGGCAACACAGATCTCCTGGAAGGTAAAATAACGTATAAAGTACATTACAATATTATAAGCAATATAAGTCTGATAGTTGTATTAAATAACCCTAATTGGGATAAAAAAAAAATAGATTTTTGACACTGACAATTTTGATGTTTAAACGTGGAGGCTTTCTGTTTAAGCTTTCCAGCTAGAAACTCGTTTTCTCTAAGAAACCTATATTTTGGAAATGAGGATGTGTGTTAAATCAAATAAGTTTTAGGCAGACGGGTTTCTGAAAACGAAAATTGTATGAGTTTGAAGTTATAGGGAGAGAAAAGAGTGAGCCGCGAAACAAAAAGTAACACATCAAAAACAGCACATGACACTTTAGCCAAGAAAAGCCGTGATGAAGGCGTAATTTCGGGCGGTCATCTTGTTGCGAAAGCTTTAAAAACAGAAGGTGTAGATACTATCTTTACACTCTGTGGCGGACATATAATTGATATCTATGATGGATGTATCGATGAGGGAATCCGGATCGTAGATGTGCGTCACGAACAAACTGCGGCGCATGCTGCTGATGGTTACGCTAGGCAGACAGGTAAGCTCGGCTGTGTTGTAACAACTGCTGGGCCGGGATGTACCAACGCTGTTACCGGTGTGGCCACAGCATTTAGATCAGAGAGCCCGATTTTACATATAGGCGGACAGAGTTCACTCACCCAACATAAACAAGGTTCGTTGCAGGACCTTCCTCATGTAGACATGATGGCCCCAATTACGAAGTTTGCATCAGGGGTTTTTTCTACAGAACGTGTCGCTGATATGGTTTCGATGGCAGCGCGTGAGTGCTTTAATGGCGCTTATGGTCCATCATACCTGGAAATTCCAAGAGATATTTTAGATGCCGAAATTCCTGTCGAAAAAGCTGTAATTCCAAAGGCAGGAAGTTATCGCTCTTCAACAAAATCAATTGGGGACCCAGCAGATATTGAACGACTTGCCGACATTTTAGTTGCTTCCGAACGTCCTGCCGTCTTATTCGGACAGCAAGTCTGGGCAAGTGGAAGTCACACCTCCGCAATAGAATTCATCCGCTCACTCGATATTCCGGCGTATATGAATGGCGCGAGCCGCGGAATGCTCCCAGAAACTGATCCACACCATTTTGACAGAACTCGTTCAGATGCGTTCAAAGAAGCGGATGTCATTTTGATTGTCGGAACACCGTTTGATTTTAGAATGGGATATGGTAAGCGTATTTCCAATGCGGCCACTTTAGTACAAATAGACCAGAGCTACGCTACTGTTGGAAAAAATCGCGATATTAGCTTGGGTCTTGCTGGTGACCCAGGGGCTATCCTTAAGGCTGTTGAGCAGGCGGCATCGGGCCGAATAGATAAAGGTGCTCAGAAGCAGAGGCAAGCATGGATGGCTCGATTACGAGAAATTGAAAAGGCAAAATTAGAAAAATTATTGCCGATGTTTCAGAGTGAACAAAACCCCATTCACCCCTACAGATTAGCTTATGAAGTAAATGAGTTTTTGAATGAAGACACAATCTATATTGGTGATGGCGGGGATATTGTAACAATATCAGCACAAGCTGTTCGTCCCCGGGGGCCAGGGCAATGGATGGACCCGGGCGCTCTTGGATCTCTGGGCGTTGGCACGGGGTTTTCCATGGCGGCAAAATTAGCAAATCCACAAAAAGAGGTGGTTTGCCTTTATGGAGATGGGTCCTTTGGTATGACAGCATTTGATATGGAGACGGCACAGAGATTTGGTGCTCCATACCTAGCAATAGTTGGAAACAACTCGGCGATGAACCAAATACGTTATGGTCAAATGGCAAAATATGGTGAACAGCGTGGTGGGGTTGGAAACAAACTTGGAGATGTAGACTTTTCCCTCTTTGGCAAGATGATAGGAGGATATGGAGAAGAGGTAAGAGAAGCTTCTGAAATCCGACCTGCTCTTGAAAGAGCTCGCAATGCTATCGCCAAAACGGGTAAATGTGCTGTAGTAAATGTGTGGGTAGATCCTAACGAATACGCTCCGGGGACTAAAGCACAGACGATGTACAAGTAGCTTTAGGAGTATCAAAGCATGGAAGCTCTCAAGGGAATAAAGGTTTTGGACTTCACGCATGTTCAGTCTGGACCAACTTGCACACAATTACTCGCTTGGTTTGGGGCGGATGTCATAAAAGTTGAGAGGCCAGGGTCTGGCGACCCCACGAGGGGCCAATTGGTAGACGTCCCAGGAGCGGATAGCTTATATTTTACAATGCTTAATCATAATAAACGCTCTCTAACCTTGAACACAAAAAATGAGACGGGGAAACGTATTCTACAGAGACTAATAAAAAAATGCGATGTTTTGGTGGAGAATTTTGCGCCTGGAGCTATGGAGCGTATGGGCTTTGGATGGGAGCAGATTCAAAAACTGAACCCACGTATGATAATGGCGTCGGTAAAAGGTTTTGGACCCGGACCATATGAAGACTGTAAAGTTTATGAGAATGTGGCCCAATGTGCGGGCGGCGCTGCGTCAACTACCGGTTTTTTAGATGGACCACCAACTGTCACCGGCGCACAGATCGGCGATAGTGGGACAGGATTACACCTAGCATTAGGGATCGTTACGGCTTTATACCAAAGGCATGAAACGGGTATAGGGCAGAGGGTTCTCGCGGCCATGCAGGATGGCGTAATTAATTTATGCCGTGTAAAGCTTAGAGATCAACAACGCTTGGCAGCCGGACCCCTAACCGAATATTCACAGTATGGAGAGGGTATAGATTTTGGGGATACCACACCTAGGGCAGGAAATGATTCGGGCGGAGGGCAACCAGGAAGGATACTTAAGTGTAAGGGTTGGGAAACTGACCCAAATGCCTACACTTATTTCATAACGCAAGCAGCGGCGTGGCCAAAAATCTGTAAGGCAATAAACAAACCAGCGTGGGTGGATGATCCAAATTACGCCACACCAAACGCACGTTTAACTAGGTTGAATGAAGTTTTCGATGCGATAGAAAGCTGGACGATGACCAAAACAAAATTCGAAGTCATGCAAATTTGTAACCCATTGGATATACCAGTCGGTCCAATTTTATCGATGAAAGAGATTTCAGAAGAAGAAAGTCTCAGGGAAACAGGAACGATAGTTGAAATTGATCATCCTGAACGAGGAAAGTATTTGAGCGTCGGGTGTCCAGTTAAGTTGTCAGCATCACCGGCTGAAGTGAAAAGATCCCCACTTTTAGGTGAGCATACAAAAGAAATATTGAGGAGTGAGCTCGGATATACTGATAATGAGTTGGACGAGATTTTGGAGAGTGGTGCGGTAGGTTAAATAACAAGATTTGCCGCTAAGTCCTCCTTTTTCGAAATAGGGATTGATATTTAGTTAAAAAGGCATTTTGGGGGAGATGGAGTTATGGTTAAGTCAGATATAGAAATCGCACGTGAAGCAAAAATGCGGCCCATTTTAGAGGTGGGCGCCGATCTCGGGATTCCAGAGTCCTCGCTAGACCCCTATGGCCACTTCAAGGCTAAAATATCGATGGATTATGTAAACGATCTAAAGAACCAAGATGATGGAAAACTCATATTAGTTACAGGTATTAATCCGACACCGGCAGGTGAAGGAAAAACTACAACCTCTGTTGGATTAGGTGATGCTTTAAACAGAATTGGGAAGAAGGCTATTATGTGCCTTCGAGAGCCGAGTTTGGGGCCGTGCTTCGGCGTTAAAGGTGGAGCTGCGGGTGGCGGTTACGCTCAAGTCGTTCCGATGGAAGATATTAATCTGCATTTTACCGGTGATTTCCATGCAATTGGCGCTGCTAATAATTTATTGGCAGCGATGATTGATAATCACATCTATTGGGGTAACTCGTTACAATTAGATGAACGTCGAATAGCGTGGCGACGGGCTGTAGATATGAATGATCGTGCGCTTCGCTCCATCGTTGGCTCATTAGGAGGTGTGGCCAATGGTTTCCCTAGATCGGATGGGTTCGATATTGTTGTAGCATCTGAAATCATGGCGATTTTTTGCCTTGCAACGAGCCTAGAGGATATGCAAAGGCGTTTGGGAAATATTATTGTTGGATATACTAGAGAGAGAAAGCCGGTCTACGCGAGAGATCTAGAAGCGGATGGCGCAATGACGGTCTTATTGAAAGATGCATTGGCTCCAAATTTAGTACAAACTTTGGAAAACAACCCAGCTTTTATTCATGGAGGTCCATTCGCCAATATAGCTCATGGTTGCAATTCTGTTATGGCAACACAAGTGGGTTTGAAGTTAGCTGACTATGTCGTAACTGAGGCAGGATTTGGAGCTGATTTGGGTGCAGAAAAGTTCTTTGATATTAAATGCCGCAAAGCTGGATTACAGCCAGCTGCAGCGGTTGTTGTCGGTACAATACGAGCACTAAAAATGCACGGTGGAGTGGCTAGGGAGGACTTAGGGAAAGAAAATGTGGAAGCAGTTCGCAAAGGTGTTTCTAATATAGAAAGACATGTGGTCAATACTCAACAATTTGGGCTTCCTGTAATTGTAGCACTGAACCGATTTATCACTGACACGGATGCAGAAGTTGAAGCAGTTAAAGATATTTTGGCTGAACATGGTGTTGAAGCTATACCCTGTTCTCATTGGTCGGATGGTGGTGCAGGCGCGGAAGATTTGGCTCATAAGGTTGTAGAATTAGCGGATAGTGGAACGGCAAACTTCAAACCAATTTATCCTGATGCTATGCCTTTGATGGAAAAAATAGAAATAATTGCAAGTAAAATATACCACGCCTCTAGTGTGTCTGCCTCGCAACAAGTAAAAAATCAATTGGCTGATTGGGAGAATATGGGGCTTGGTCATTTGCCAATTTGCATAGCCAAAACACAATACAGTTTCTCTACAGATCCAAATGCAAAAGGGGCTCCTACTGGGCATGAACTCCCTATAAGAGAAGTGAGATTGTCAAATGGTGCAGAATTTATAGTGGCAATAGCGGGTGAGATAATGACAATGCCGGGTCTTCCAAGGGTGCCGGCAGCAACAAAAATAACTCTGAATGAAGAGGGAAATATTGAGGGTTTATTTTAGCTTCCAAAAGAGTATTAGTGCCCTGTTTGGTTGGCGTCATTGAAATTTATCTTAGAGCTGCCCGAGAAAGTTGGGGAGTTACAGCCTCGTGGTCGGCGAGCACTCGATTACAATAGTATGACGAATGGTCTGGTAGCAGCAATTTTTGCTGCAACTGGACCGCTTGCTATAATACTGGCCGTAGCAAATTCGGCTGGCCTCCAAAACACGATTGTGAATTCCTGGGTGTTCGCAGCCTTTTTTATAGGCGGAGTTTTTACAGTTCTTTTGAGTCTTGCGTACCGTCAACCAATAGCAATTGCCTGGACAATGCCTGGAGCGGCATTGCTAATTTCGGCCCTAGATCATATGTCATTCAGCCAAGCTGTAGGCGCTTTCTTGGTTGCGGGTTTAGTCATCTTTTTTTTGGGACTATCTGGTGTTGTAAGTTGGGTGATGGAAAAGTTTCCTACTGACGTTGTAATGGCAATGGTTGCGGGCGTTTTCTTGCCGTTTGCTCTGAACTTGATACATGGACTGCAAGAAGTTCCTGTCATTGCAGGAGTGAGTATCGTTGCATTCCTAATTTTGACAATTTTCAGGTCTGTTGGGCGATTTTGCCCGCCGATGTTTGGGGCGTTATTAATGGGTATGTTAGTGGCCGTTTTATCTGGAGATGGGCCTGTTATATCGCCTGAGTTATCTTGGATCGCTACGCCCATTTTGATAAGACCCGAGTTCACAATCTCTGCCATGATAGAACTGGTAGTGCCCCTAGTAATATCTGTTTTAGCTGTTCAAAATATACAAGGTGTTTCCGTTCTAACTGCCGCAGGATATCGTCCACCGATTAATGTTTTAACGGTAGTTTGTGGCTACGGTTCATTTATCATGGGGATATTTGGTTCTGTGCCAACCTGTCTTACAGGCCCAGCCAATGCAATTCTTGTATCGAGCGGTCAGAAAGGCACACATTTCGCTGGAGCAATTTTATTTGGTGCATTATTTGCCTGCATTGGATTATTAGCACCCGTTCTGACCGAAGTCGCGACCAGTATGACCCCCTATTTTATAATGGTGTTAGGGGGCCTTGCCATGCTTCCAGTATTAAGCATGGCATTTAAGGAAGCTTTCTCCGCGTTGAATGGGTCGAGTAGGGAAGCCATACCGCCTCTGATTACCTTCGTTGTAACGATAAGTAATTTCTCATTATTGAATATAGCGGCTCCTTTTTGGGCGATGTCGATTGGTTGTCTACTTCACCTTATTTTAAAATTGAAGCAGAACTAAATCATGGTTTGTGGCTCACTGGCGTAACATTTAAAAAATCTCAACAATTTGGCGTAAGCCGTTTGTGGTTAAGTTTCTCAAGTACATCTGGAAAGATTAATCTATAGCGAGTTGCATATAGTGTTTTTTTTTAGTTTAGTGAGGGAGAATATATTTTGACGACCTTTTGATGACGGAGATATGAATGTCGAGGCAAATTAGAAGCATGACTCCATCCGTGGAAACCTGTGCAAATTTCGATGTTTTGATTGTTGGAGCCGGTTTTGCAGGAATGTACATGTTGCACAAATGTCGGCAGCTTGGTCTCTCAACGCGAGTGTTTGAAGTCGGTAAAGGTGTTGGAGGAACATGGTATTGGAACAGATACCCGGGCGCTCGTTGTGATGTCGAAAGTGTGCAATACTCTTATCAATTTGACACTGAATTAGAACAGGAGTGGACCTGGTCAGAAAAATACTCTACTCAGCCCGAGATACTAAGATATGCCAATCATGTGGCAGATCGATTTGATTTACGTGATAACATTCAGTTCGAAACCCGTGTTATTTCTGCTGAATATTCTGAAGCAGATAAACTTTGGGTGTTAGAGACGGATAGAAACGAAAAAGTTAGCTCTCGTTACTGCGTTTTTGCTACCGGATGTTTGTCTTCCTCTAACGTGCCAAAATTTGAAGGCTATGAAACATTTAAAGGGTTATCCTACCACACGGGCAGATGGCCGCATGAAGGAGTTAACTTTTCGGGTCTGCGGGTAGGAGTTATTGGGACGGGATCCTCAGCAATTCAGTCTATTCCAGAGATTGCAAAAGAGGCTAGTCAACTTACCGTTTTTCAGCGAACGGCAAATTATACTATACCAGCGAGAAATTCGGAATTGACGGAAGATTATGTATCGTCAATTAAAGCGGATTATCCGGGCCTACGCGAAAGGGCACGGAATAAACCGGCTGGCTATGATATCCCCTTAAATTCACAATCGGTATTGGAAGTCGGCAGAGAAGACGCAAACATTGAGTTTCAGCGACGCTGGGAATTGGGTGGCACCCAATTCCTAGGAGCTTATGGTGATCTTCTTTTAAACCCTGACGCTAATGAAGTTGCTGCCGATTTTGTGAAAAGTAAAATAAGAGAAATCGTCTCTGACCCGGAAATCGCGGAACTGCTCTGCCCTACAAACATTATCGGTTGTAAGCGCTTGTGCGTAGACACTGACTATTATGCGACCTATAACCGCAAAAATGTGCAACTTATTGATGTTTCTAGTAAACCAATTGATCGAATCACGCCAAATGGAATTCTGCATGGCGCTAAGGAATACGAATTTGATGCCATAGTTTTTGCTACTGGTTTTGACGCGATGACCGGCGCACTCGCGAATATAAAGATCGTTGGTAAAGGAGGAACCTTGCTCTCCGAAAAATGGCAGGATGGTCCGCAAACATACCTTGGACTGACGTCTAGCGGTTTTCCCAATATGTTTATGATAACCGGACCGGGTAGCCCGTCTGTATTAACCAATATGCTCCCTTCGATCGAACAGCACGTGAATTTTATTTCAGAATGTATTTCCCACATGACAGAACACGATTTCTCTACTATTGAGCCCGATAGGGAAGCAGAAATTGATTGGGGTCTGCACGTAAATGAAGTAGCGGGTCTCTCACTTCGCTCGACTTGTTCTTCATGGTATGTTGGCGCTAACGTGCCCGGTAAACCAAGAGTTTTTTCTCCTTATATTGGCGGATTTCCTAAATATGTTGAAAGATGCGAGCAAGTCGTTGGGAATAATTATGAAGGTTTCACTCTAGTTTGATTTTGGATGGCAATGAACATTCTTATTTGCGGATTTGGTGTTTTTGGCCGCAAGCACGCCGAAGCTTGGAAGAAAGCTGCTGTCGACTGTAAACTTCTTGTGGCTGATAGCAACCCAGAGATGCGAAAGGCAGCTGTCGAGGCGGGTTGTAATTTCGAGGATGTCGGCGATTTTAGCGACCTTATTTCGAGGGCGGACATCGTCGATATCGTAACAACATCTGAGTCACACTTTGATTTGGCAACAGCATCTTTGTCGGCGTGTAAGCCAACATTGATAGAAAAGCCAGCAGTTAAGTCCATCGACGAAGCGAAATTTCTAAAATATACATCTGAAGAAAGAGGGGTGCCGGTTCAAATACAATTTGTACTAAGAGCGCACCCGCTTGTATTGCTGGCACAAGAAGTCATTTCTGCGGGAACTATAGGTCGTTTGGTGGCAATGGACGGCGTATTCACAGGGTGGAAAAGGATGCGTTCGGATGCATCTATTCTGGAAAATGATGGCGTTCATATGTTGGACTTGATGCGACTGTTTGCAAAAGCACCTCCAGATGATTTCAATGTGTCAGCGGAAAGCTTACTTGGAGGAAGTGTGCCAGAAACGATGCACTTAAAGCTAATGTTCCCGAACGAAATCAAAGCATGGTTAAAGCTGGGAGTTACTTTTGGAGGTAAACAGAAGGATGCCTACACGGCTGGCTCTTTAACTACTAAAAGTCTAAAGCTCATTGGAGAGAGCGGTTCTATTGACTTAGATTTTAATGAAGACGTTATGGAAGTTGCGGAAGTTGCTTTCCACCCGTCAGCCGGTGGCTTCACGCCAGAGATAAAGCGACTACAATCAACGCGCTACCCGAATGTTACACCAGTTTCGCTTTTAACCGAATGCTTCACGCAATTCTTGCAAGCGTTGGATGGAAAGCAGGAAGTTTTATGTAATTTAGAGCAGGGTGCTGTTGAAATTACTCAAGTCTTAGAGGAAGCAAGAAGGAGGCTGTTGTGAATAATTTTATACAGCTATATGTCTGTAAGTTGAGAGCACTGATTTGCAAAGTAGACGGGAGATATTCATGAAATTTGGCGTTACAATGTTCACAACAGATTATTCGATATCCCCTAGTGAATTGGCAATGGCGGCCGAGGAAAGAGATTTTGAATCCCTATGGCTTCCCGAGCATTCTCACATACCAATTCCAAGAGTCTCGCCGTGGCCTGGTGGCGGCGAATTACCAAAAATGTATTATGATGTTATGGATCCCTTCGTTTCTTTGGCTTCTGCTGCGTCGGTGACTAAAAAGATCAAATTAGCAACAGGGATATGTTTGGTCGTACAAAGGGATCCGATACAGGTCGCAAAAGAAATAGCCACCTTAGATCAAATCTCAAAGGGACGGTTTCTTTTTGGTGTTGGAGGAGGTTGGAATGCGGAAGAGATGGCCAATCACGGTACAACTGACTTTAAAAACAGATTTAAATTACTAGATGAACGCTTGCAAGCTATGCGGGCGATCTGGACCGAATCTAAGCCAAAATTTAATGGTGATTATGTAAAATTTGGCCCAATGATGACATGGCCGAAGCCAGTTCAAAAACCCCATCCACCAATTATTGTAGGTGGCGGTTTCCCGCACGGTGCAAAACGCGCGATAGCCTATGGTGATGGGTGGATGCCAATAGGTGGTCGTATGGATGTCGCAGAATTAGTGCCAAGGTTTAGACAAATGGCAGCGGAAGGAGGAAGAGAGCCTGACCAACTCCCAATTACTTCCTTTGGTTTACAGCCAGAAGAAGATCAGATCAAAAAAACGGTTGATGCTGGCATAGATAGGATAATCTTTGCGTTACCACCAGAATTACCCAAGGTAGTGATTCCTATTCTAGACGATTTGGCTAATATCGCTACTAAGTATCGAAATTAAAAGTGATCATCAATGATGATTTCTTCACTATAGGATGCAGAAGTTCAGCAAATTGGAATTTAAGAACCTATCGATGAAATAAAGCTTTTTGGTACCCGGCCCATCTACAAGTTAAATTACCAGAGTTGACGCTATTATAAATATGATTGTAAAAATCACCTTCCTAATTCAGGATGATTTAGTTGTTGGGTGAGAGGGGTCAAACATGGACTACGATTACATAGTAGTCGGCGCAGGTTCTTCGGGTTGTGTCCTTGCAAATAGATTGTCACAAACTCAAAGTAATAAAGTATTACTGCTTGAAGCTGGTCCTGAAGATAAAAATTTTTGGATACATGTTCCACTAGGTTTTGGAAAGAATGTTAACAATCCTAACGTAAATTGGTGTTACCAAGGAGAATCTGAGCCCTATTGCCGGGGTAATCAGTATCTTCTACCTCGAGGAAAAGTTTTAGGTGGGTCGAGCTCTATCAATGGCATGGTCTATGTCAGAGGACAAGCAGAGGATTTTAACCACTGGGCTCAACTTGGAAATCGTGGTTGGTCATTTGATGATGTGCTTCCTTATTTCATAAAATCGGAAGACAACACCAGAGGTTCGAGCAATCTTCGTGGTTCTGGTGGTCTTCTCACCGTTTCTGATATTTCTGAACCAAATGAACTTTGTGATAAGCTTATTGATGCGGGTGCCGAATTAGGGTTAGCTCGCAACGACGATATAAATGGGGAAGTTCAAGAAGGTATTGGTTATCATCAAGCTACAATAAGAAATGGGCGGCGATGCAGCACGGCAGTCGCTTTTTTGAAACCGGCAAAACATCGACAAAATCTTAAAATTGAGACTGAAGCCCTCGTGAAAAAGATCATATTTCACGGTAGAAAAGCTGCGGGAGTTGAATTTACAAAAAATGGAGTGTCACATACGGCATTTGCAAATTCAGAGGTAATATTATCTGGGGGGGCATTCAATTCTCCGCAGCTTTTGGAACTCTCCGGTGTAGGGCAGCCCAAAATTCTGAAAAAAGCTGGTGTAGAAGTCTTCCATGATTTGCCTGGAGTTGGAAATCAACTTCAGGACCATCAAATAATAAGAATGCGTTGGCGAATAGCTCGTAAAGTAACTTTTAACGAACAGGTATATGGTTGGCGCGCTATGCGCTCGGTAATTAAATATCTCTTTAAAAGGTCTGGTGTTCTGAGCATGCCAACTCTACCGATCAGCGCATTTGCTAAAACTAAACCTGAATTAAGCAGTCCAGACCTTCAGATTCAGGTTTTTCCTGGAAGCTATGAAAATCTTGAAGCTAGAAAACTGGACCCACAACCTGGCGTTACACTTGGTGCGACAATGCTTCGGCCTGAAAGTCGTGGCTGGGTGCATATCACCTCATCAAACGCCTACGATGCTCCGGCTATCTTTCACAACTTGTTAGAGACCGAAGGAGATCGTAACACAGCAGTTTTATCAATGAAATTATGTCGCCAATTAATGGAAGCTAATGCAATGTCAGACTTGTATGGGTGTGAATTAACCCCGGGAAAAGATATAAAAGAAGATGATGAGCTTTTAGACGCCGCGAGAGATCTCGTGCAATCCAACTGGCATCCGACAAGCACTTGCAGGATGGGAAACGATAAGTTGTCTGTTGTTGATGAAAGGCTCAGGATCCACGGATTAACCAACATAAGGATTGCGGATGCTTCAATTATGCCTACTGCCGTATCCGGCAATACCAATGCTGCATGCATCATGATAGGAGAAAAGGCGTCTGATATGATTTTGGAGGATCAAAAATAAAAGCTTTGTAAATCACTTGCTTCCTGTAGCCCTGAATGTGATCCTACACCAGCGTCACCAGTTTCATGTTTTAAACTCACCGTCTAGCCGTTAGAGGAATTGGGTTGTACAATGCAAAAGAGTCCGAACGGGTATATTCTCGCTCCAACGCCTAACGATCCTAGACTTACAAAGAAATTGGAGGGTGTTGATCAACATGGGAACCGCCTCACCACTTCGGTAGTCACTGAAAAGCCAATTACCGTATTTCTGAATGGCCAAGAAATTGTGACTTTGATGACAATAGGTGACGAGCCAGAATTACTGGCTGTCGGTTTTTTATTAAATCAAAATATGTTGAGGCTTGGTGATAAAATTTCCGGTATAGAGTATGAAGATGATCTCGACGTGGTTGTGGTTAGAACGGACCGAGAAACAGATTTTGAAAAAGTTCTTAAGAAGAAAACGATCACTTCTGGTTGCGCGCAAGGCACCGTTTTTGGTGACCTTATGGACAAGCTAGGTAGCATTTCATTATCATCATCAGACAAACTTCGAACATCTTGGTTGTACGAATTATCAAAAAAAATTAACAATACCCCAAGTCTTTATCTAGAGGCAGGCGCTATCCATGGTTGTGTGCTTTGCAAACAAAACCATCCTTTAATTTATATGGAAGATGTTGGACGGCATAATGCTATCGATAAAATCGCGGGCTACATGTTTTTAAACAACATAGAGCCGATAGATAAAATATTTTACACAACTGGTCGCCTTACAAGTGAAATGGTTATAAAAACCGTCCAAATGAGGGTACCTATTCTAGTTTCAAGGTCCGGCTTTACGGCATGGGGAGTGGAGCTGGCTCGGGAGGCGGGCTTGACCCTTGTCGGGCGAGCAAAGGGACGGCGTTTCATAGCGCTAAGCGGTACGGAGAGAATAATCTATGATGCCCCTACTTAAAACGAGAAGTGATCAGAAAATGGATCTGTTTTTAATTGATTGTGAGATGATGTGCAGAGCGAAAAGAATAATGTTGTCGGAGTAATACTGGCAGGAGGAAGATCTCAGAGGATGGGTGGTGGTCACAAATCCCTCTTGAGCTTAGGTGGAGATACTTTGCTAGAGCATGTAATTAAACGAACAAGCCCTCAAGTTGACCGCCTCATTTTAAATATTAACGAAGACACGGCTTTATTTGAGTTCGTCAATTTGCCTTTTGTTGAGGATACTATTGATGGATTTGCTGGTCCGTTGGCCGGAGTTTTAGCTGGAATGGAATGGTCTAAAAAAAATGCTCCGGGATCAAATTGGATAGCGACCTTTGCTGCTGACACGCCGTTTTTACCAATGGATTTGGTGCAGAAGTTTTTGAGAACTATCGAAAAGACGAGTGCAGAACTCGTTTGTGCGTCTTCGAAAGGACGTTCTCATCCAGTCTTTGGCTTGTGGTATGTGCCTCTTTTGGAAGACTTGCGACGGGCTATAGCGAAAGAAGGTATTAGGCGGATTGACGCTTGGACATCACGTTATAATCTTCAGGTGGTTGATTTTATGGTGGGGGAGGTGGATCCCTTTTTTAATGTCAATTATCCACAGGATTTGGATATGGCAAGGAATTTATTTGCGCTTAAGACCTAGGCTGATAATTAATGTGAATGCTTTATACTGGCTCGAGCCGCAGCATCAATTATGGCATCAGCACCAATTCCGTATTGGCGGTATAAATCTCGGATATTTCCCGACTGACCAAATTCTGTGACCCCTAGGGGTAACAATTTGCGGCCGGTAGCCGATCCAAGCCATGAAAGGGTTGCTGGATGCGCGTCCTGAACGGTTATTAATGTAGCATTGCTATGCAGCGGAGCGAGTAAGTTTATAATATGACAGTCAATATTATTTCTTCCTTCTATTTTTTTTACTTGTGACCGTTGCCAATCATGATAAAGCCTATCGTAAGAGGTGATTGCCATTATTCCTAGCTCGGGGATTTCTTCCTTGAGTTGTTCATAAGCCTCGATCACTTCTGGGACTACCGCGCCTGAATAAACTATAGCAATTCTTGCCCCGTCAGTAGGGGGAATATGCCAATAAGCACCCTTAATAATTTGGTTTTCCAGTTCTGGCTTCATCTCTCGTGATGGTTGATCTATTGCTCTCGTTGAGAGACGAAGATAGATAGAGCCCCCTTTTTCTGCCTGCATATATTCGAAAGCCCATCTCATGATCACAGCTAGTTCATCCGCATAGGCAGGTTCATAAGAAGAAAGGCCCGGCTGTCCGATGCCTATTAGAGGACTAGAGATAGACTGATGCGCACCGCCTTCGGGGGCCAACGTTATTCCGGCGGGAGTTGCCACCAACATAAAACGCGCGTCTTGATAACAAGCGTAGTTGAGAGAATCCAAGCCACGCGCAATGAACGGGTCGTACAAAGTTCCTATAGGCAGAAGTCTCGTTCCAAAAAGTGGACCCGAGAGGCCGAGAGCAGCTAACATAATAAAGAGATTGTTCTCCGCTATTCCAAGCTCGAAATGTTGTCCTGTACCATGTCGAAGCCATTTTTGGGCGGAGGCCACTTTCTCATCTCGAAAAACATCGTTCCGAACATCGAGGCTGAAAACGCCTCGTTGATTGACCCATGGTCCTAGGTTTGTTGAGACAGTCACATCAGGTGAGGTCGTCACTATTCGTGATGCGAGATCTGTGTTGCCGCGGCTAAGTTCATGTAAAATGTTACCAAAACTTGCTTGTGTAGAAGTCGATGAGCGGAAATTTAATGGTAGATTATCTGGAATTGTTATTTTTTGGAGTTCATTTTCCTGAGGTGGTCTCTTATTAAATGGGGCTTGTAAGCAGAAATTTTTTGCTGTTTTGGGTTCTATCAAAAGGTTATCATAAGCTGACCATTCCGAACCTTCGGCTATTTGCATTTTACTTCTAAATACATCCATCTGTTCCAAGTTCATAAGCCCAGCGTGATTATCTCGGTGCCCGGCTAATGGCGTTCCATGACCCTTGATTGTGTAAGCTATAAAACACTGGGGTGTATCATCAGCAACACTATGAAAAGCTTCCAGAACAGCTTCCATATCGTGGCCCGCTAAATTTATCATTAATGCATGCAAAGTTTCATCATCATGGTCTTCAAGAATTGACTTAATGCCATGAACACCCCTCAAATCTTTTTTTAAAGGGGAACGCCATGCATCTTTTTCGCCTGACTGTCCTTTGAAGGTTAAAGCGCTATATAAGTCATTGGGACAATCATCTATCCATTGCCGTAGCGTGTCACCGCCTTGCAGAGCGAAGACCTTTTCAAGCTTTTTGCCATACTTTAAAGGAACTACGTTCCACCCTACGTTGGCGAAGAAATCTTGAATCTTCCTAAATAATCCGTCTGAGACGACACCATCTAAACTTTGCCTATTGTAATCAATGATCCACCAAAGATTGCGAACATCATACTTCCAACCCTCTAGCATTGCTTCGTATATGTTGCCTTCATCAAGTTCTGCATCACCCATAACTGCAATCATTCGGCCAGGTTCATTCACGTTAGCAAGTTGTTTATTTACTACTTCGTTCATTCTGGTGTAATCTTGAACCATCGATGCGAATAGTGTCATCGCAACGCCTAAGCCAACTGAGCCAGTGGAAAAGTCAACGCCGTCGGTATCTTTTGTGCGTGATGGATATGATTGAGTTCCTCCAAGAGATCTAAAAGCTTTTAATTTGTCTTCTGTCTGTCTGCCCAACATATATTGGATCGCATGGAAGACTGGGCTTGCATGGGGTTTAACAGCCACCCTGTCCTGGACCTTAAGAACGTTAAAATAGAGCGCTGTCATGATTGTCGTAATGGATGCTGATGAGGCTTGATGGCCTCCAACTTTCAACCCGTCAACGCTCTGACGCAAATGATTGGCATTATGAATCATCCACATGGACAGCCATAAGACCTTCTTTTCCAAGGACTGTAAAATTCGAAGATCAGCTTTTTTGACAGGTTTCGTTTTTACGGTCATGTCTGTTTACTTTTTAAAGAATCAACGAACACGGTGGTAATTATGACTCCCACGTAATTTAATGTCGAGAAGTGATCGAAGAACGCAATAAAATATAATATATATGTCGGGATGTCGGATAAATTCCGGACTGCTGCATGATATCTAAGATTATTATTGCTTGTATATGCATTAAGTCCAAAGGAATTCCCTATTCGGAAGAGATATTTTGTTTTGACTTTGCATCTTGCTGGCGGCGCCATAAGTCAGCATATAAACCATCTAAATTGAGTAAAGAGGAGTGCTGACCCCGCTCCTTTATCTCGCCATTGCTCAGAACCAGTATTTCGTCTGCATCAATCACTGTTGAAAGTCGATGTGCAATGACTAATGTTGTACTCCCAGATGAAATTTGCCCTAAACTTGTTTGGATTTCTTTTTCTGTTTTTGTATCTAAGGCTGATGTAGCTTCATCAAATAAAAATATTTTAGGATCTTTTAGTAGTGCCCTAGCAATCGCTACCCGTTGTTTTTCGCCGCCAGAGAGTTTTAACCCTCTTTCTCCCACCGGAGTATTATATCCATCGGGCAGGCCCATAATAAATTGATGCACTTGTGCCAGTTCAGCAGCATTTTGCACTTCTTGTGGGCTAGCCTCAGGCCTGCCATAAGCAATATTATAGAAAATTGTGTCATTAAATAAGACAGAGTCTTGAGGAACGATACCAATTACTTTTCGAAGGCTGTCTTGTGATACCTGTCGGATATCCTGCTTATCTATTTTAATAGAACCCGCCGTAACGTCATAAAAACGGAATAACAATCTGGCAATGGTAGATTTTCCTGCTCCGGAGGCCCCCACAATTGCAACTTTTTTTCCGCTTTCAACCTTGAAGGAAATACCCCTTAGAATTTCCCTCTTGCTGTCATAGCCGAACCGGACATCATCGAAAATAATTTCGCCATTTTGTACACTCAGAAAATTGGTATCACAGGGATCAAGTACTTCCAATTCTTCGTCTAGCAATTTGAACATAGCTTCCATATCGGTGAGTGACTGACGTATCTCTCTATAAACGAAGCCCAAAAAGTTCAGTGGTATGAATAGTTGGAGAAGATAAGTATTTACCATTACAAAGCCACCAACCGTCATTTCACCTTCTTCTATCTGCCAACCCGCTAGGGCCATAACGGCGGTAAGTCCAAACGCTATTATAAATCCTTGACCTATGTTAACGAGTGATAAGGTGGTCTTGCTCAATACGGATGCATCTTCGTAGCGCCGCAGCGCTCTGTCAAAACGAACAGCTTCATGTCTTTCATTGTTGAAATACTTGACTGTTTCATAGTTGAGTAAACTGTCTATGGCGCGAGTGTTGGCTCGGCTGTCCATCTCGTTCATTCTTCGTCGAAACTTCATTCGCCATTCTGTAACGGAGAACGTGAACATTATATAGATTGATACAGTTGCAAAAATGATTAGAGCATACCAGAAATCAAAAACGACCCAGAGAATTCCGCAAACCAAGCAAATTTCCATGAAAGTAGGGATTATATTAAAAAGCATAAAGTTGAGTAAAAACTCTATTCCTTTGATGCCTCTTTCAATTGCCCGGGAAAGTCCACCAGTTTGACGATCTAAATGAAATCGCAAAGATAGTGCGTGGAGGTGCCGAAATGTTTTAAGAGCAACCTTTCTTATAGCCCTCTGGCCAACACGAGCAAAAAAGAATTCCCGCAATTCTGCAAAGCCTTGCTGTGCTACTCGAACTGTCCCATAGGCTATCAATATCCAAATTAATGAAGTCAGGAGGAAGTTTCCATCGGTTGAAATAAGATCAACTGCCTCCTTGTAAAATACTGGGACCAAAACCGTCGCAAGTTTTGAGATGCCCAGACAAAGCAGTGCAGCCAGCACACGGGCTTTGACGTCTATTTCGTTTTTTGGCCACAGATAGGGTAATAAAGTTTGGATTGTTGCCCAATCTTCACGCCCTGGTAGCCGATACTCTTTCCGGTAATGTATTTTAGTCGCCATTTGTTTTTGAGGCTTCGGTTCGATAATCTTGGACATAATCATTTTGCAATGTATAGGGATTGATATACGGTAAAGACAACGTTTCTAATAGTTTAAAAACAAAATTTAGTAAGGTATTTTGTTTTCCAGGCTTTTCGTTTATCAACGCTCCTAACTTGTTCAGAGTAATATGGCGTGTCGCGAAAGATAGTAAACCGCAATGTTTAAAAAACTACTTATAGCAAATAGAGGGGAGATTGCCTGTAGAATTGCGGCCACAGCACGTAGAATGGGTATTCGAACTGTGGCGATTTACTCTGATGTGGATCGGGATGCTTTGCATGTTGAAGCTTGCGATGAGGCGGTTGCTATAGGTGGAACAAGTTCAGCAGACTCGTATCTAGAAATAGATAAAGTTCTAAGCGCGGCAATCGAAACAGAGAGTGACGCGATACACCCCGGATATGGGTTTTTATCCGAAAACCCATTATTTGCAAAAGAATGTGCTGCCGCAAAAATTATTTTTGTCGGGCCGCCGGCGATAGCAATTGAGGTTATGGGGTCTAAATCAAAAGCCAAAAAACTTATGGAATCGGTAGGCGTGCCGCTGGTTCCTGGCTATCATGGCGAAGAACAAGAGGTTTCATATCTATCGCAAAAAGCTAATGAAATAGGTTTCCCGGTACTTGTGAAAGCAAGTGCGGGTGGAGGTGGAAGGGGGATGCGTATCGTAGAAAGTCTTGACGACCTAGAAGCTGCGATAACCTCGTCTAAGAGGGAAGCTAAGGCAGCGTTTTCTGACGATCATCTGATGTTAGAAAAATTCATAAACGAACCGCGCCACATAGAGGTTCAAATATTTGCAGATGAGAAAGGGAATGTGGTTCACCTTTTTGAAAGGGATTGTTCTGTACAGAGAAGATATCAAAAAGTTATTGAGGAAGCGCCTGCACCAAATCTATCGATCGAGACACGCCAAAAGTTATTTGAGGCAGCATTAGCTGCCGTGCGCGCTATAAATTATGTTGGGGCTGGGACAATAGAATTTATAGCGGATGCTAATCATATCTATTTCATCGAGATGAATACTAGACTACAGGTTGAACACTCGGTTACGGAAGCGATAAGCGGTATCGATCTCGTGGAGTGGCAGATCCGAATAGCAAACGGCGAGAGGTTACCATTGAGCCAAGAAGAGATAACTCAAAACGGACATGCTATAGAGGCAAGGCTATATGCAGAAGATCCGATCACCTTCCAGCCTCAGGCGGGCGTAATCAAGCACCTAAAACTACCTTCGGAGAAAGTTCGTGTGGATACTGCCGTTAGGACTGGTGATGTGGTTTCAATATACTACGATCCAATGATCTCCAAACTTACTGCTCATGGTTCCACCAGAGAGCTTGCTCGCTCAAAACTTTTACATGCAATTGAGGAAACAGAGATTGATGGTCTCGAATCAAATAAGCAATTCCTTGTGCACGCGCTTGGGCATCCTAAGTTCAGGTCCGCAAATTTGCACACAGGATTTGTCGATGAGAATGCAAACTCACTTCTAAAATCTAATGGCGATCCTGATCAACGTTATCAGGCTATGGCAGCTTTTCTCCTGCTCAAGAAAAGATTTGAGGAGCACATGGATATCATTGATGTTCACGACAAAAATCTCAACCCATGGGATGACAAAGTTGGCTGGCGTGTTAATGGTCCGGGCTTTTTTGAGATCGATTTATTGTATAATGGCGAAATAAAACCGTTTTTGGTATCCATTGAAAAAAAGCACTTTCAAATTTTAAGGCCCTTCAAAACAAAAATGCTCATGCCGGCCATTCGTTGGGTCTCGCAAAATTATGGTTCGTTATTGCGAGGCGCAGAAACTAAAAATCAAAGCATTAATTTTTACGCGGATTTAGAGCATATTACTTTTTTCTCAAAAGAGCGAACCCTCTCTTTTGTTTCTCCACCGAAAGCTACCACCAGTAACAGCAACGCTTTAGACGAAACGAGTTTTACAGCACCGATGCCTGCTAAAGTTATATCAGTTAATGTGCATGCTGGGACAAAGGTCACCGCGGGCACTATTCTTGTTATTCTGGAAGCTATGAAAATAGAAAACCCGATTAGAGCGACAAAATCAGGTGTTGTCGAAACGGTTTTTTTTGCTGAAGGAGATATTGTGGAAGAGGGTGAGATATTATTGAAATTTATCCCTGCCGAAATTAATTAACGTCGCTATTTGGCTTTTAAAAGTGTCAACCAAACTGGATAAAAAGAAAAAAGGTTTGCCCCCGGTACGTTTTTTGATATTTGGGCTTATTGCCCTAACCTCAATTTTTATTTTTGTTACTGAGCCCTTTGGTTTTTCAGATAAGCTATCATCGTCAGCTGTACTGGTATTACTTGTGGTCGGAGCTTTAGCAACGGGTGTAATACCAGAACAGATAACCATCCTTATTTTTTTCTTGCTTGCTATGTTGTTGGTAGTTGCTTCACCCCCAATCGTTTTTTCGGGGTTTGTTTCAGGAGCCTTCTGGCTAGTCTTTGGCGGATTAATAATTGGGGCCGCAGTAGAAACAACAGGGCTAGGTAATCGTATAGCTCGGGGCTTGATATCCTATGTGAGTGGCTCTTACATGTGGGTTGTTGCGACCATAGTACTTATAAATGGTATTCTCATTTTTTTGATGCCATCTACTTTAAGTCGAGTTGTTCTTTTAATACCGATAGTCATGTCAATTTCTGATCAAATGGGATATTTGCGAGGGAGTAAACCGGCGAACGGGCTTGCTATGGCAACGGTGTTAACAGCATATTTGTGTTCAACTTCTGTTTTGCCCGCTAATGTACCGAATAATGTTCTCATGGGGGCTTCAGAAACATTTTTGAATACGCCAATACGTTATTTTGAATATTTCTTACTCCATTTTCCCATTTTAGGACTTTTAAAGGCTGTAATAGTTTGGGGGGCCGTCGTCTACCTATTCAAACCGGAGAAATTTAAAGTTAACACTCCAATAGGCGACACACGGTCAATAAAAAAATCAAAAACTAAACTACTCAAAGACGAGAGACGCATCTTAATTTTGCTCATGTGTGCTCTTTTACTATGGGCAACCGACGCGGTTCATGGCATCACGCCGGCTTGGGTCTCATTAGCCATTGGGATAGCATGTTTATTCCCAAAATTTGGTGTCGTTTCTCCGTCGGAATTTAAAGAGAAAGTTGCAATAGGACCTTTACTCTATGTAGCTGGTATAATAGGCATCGGCGCGGTTGTTGCAGATAGCGGTCTTGGCAACTATTTAAGCAAAGTAATGATTGAGGCATCAAATCTCTCCCCGGATAGTCCACTGAGTGGTTTTATCGTTCTCAGCGGCATATCTATGCTCTTAAGTTTTTTTTCGACAATGCCCGGCGTGCCAGCGATAATGATACCTCTGGCGCCAGAACTCCAAGCTGCATCAGGTTTGCCGTTGAAAACGGTCGTAATGACCCAAGTGATTGGTTTTTCTACTGTTTGGCTGCCCTATCAAGTGCCCCCTATTATCGTGGGGATGCAACTTGCAGGTGTGCCGATGGCGGTGGGTATCAAAGTGACTTCTTTGATAGCAATACTAAGTATTATCCTATTGACGCCTTTAATAATCATTTGGTGGCAGTTCTTAGGTTATCTTCCTTATGGGATCATATAATGGCGGTAAATTTAATTAAGCTATGTGTGGGTATAAGTTCAATCGAGGAACTTGAGAGCCTCCAGCAGAATAGACGCAGACGGAGAGTTGCAGAGGATGCAGAAGCATTAAACATTCACGTTACTCGTAACACGCCTAAACGGGCTGAAGAGATAATTGGTAAAGGATCCTTGTATTGGGTAATAAAACGGCGCGTAGTAGCCCGTCAACCGATAGTAGATATAAGGCCGATGAGCATCGAGGGTAGGAAACACTGCGCCATAATATTAGATTCAGAAATAATAAGAACTCATTCAAAACCGTGCCGTCCTTTTCAAGGGTGGCGTTATCTTGAATTAGCGGACACTCCGGCGGACCTATCCACCACCAAAGTTGCGTCCGACGACATGCCGTATCATTTACAGGACGAACTGAGGTCTTTAGGTCTTTTGTGATATACGACTAAGACTTCAAAAGTAGTTTCAAACAGCAAAAGCAAGTGACACGTTGGCAGAAAAATATTGCTGGCTGGAGCAATAGCATGACGACAATCTGTCAAAACTAAATTATTTTAAAAAAAATATGAATTTTTCCAAAATTTCTGACTTGTTTCGCTTGCTTATCTAAATAAAGGTGTCTATAAGGATCGTCCGCGCTCGTAGTGGCGAGCGTCAATATAGATCCGGCCTTAAAAATATCAAGTCGTGGTATTGGAAACGTTGGAGCTTGTTCGGTCTTTGACATGGTAGATATTTCGAAAGGGATGCGCAGGCGGCGTTGTGGCTTGCATAAGCGTTACAAATAAAAGTCTGTCTTGCGTATCCTTAGCGTGCTTTAAAATTTCTAATTGTGGTTGCCACAAGTCAGGAATTTTAAAACAAAACACGTAAACCTTTGCTTTTTCATTAAAGCATTGGTTGTGATGTGCGGGACGGGCTCTGTTGATCTGGATCACTGTGACACACTCGGCTAACGCCGAATTCACATGGTGGTTCATGAAATCAACCTGAGAGTTTGATCCTGGCTCAGAACGAACGCTGGCGGCATGCTTAACACATGCAAGTCGAACGAGAAGCTATCTTCGGATAGTGGAAAGTGGCGCACGGGTGAGTAACGCGTGGGAACCTGCCCCGAGGTTCGGAATAACGGCTGGAAACGGCCGCTAATACCGGATAAGCCCTGAGGGGGAAAGATTTATCGCCTTGGGAGGGGCCCGCGTCCGATTAGCTTGTTGGTGTGGTAATGGCGCACCAAGGCTGCGATCGGTAGCTGGTCTGAGAGGATGATCAGCCACACTGGGACTGAGACACGGCCCAGACTCCTACGGGAGGCAGCAGTGGGG
>OZSS01000009.1_pt1 | contig 91732 bp, 89 predicted proteins | sample 1779911 | NCBI WGS metagenome assembly OZSS01 (sample SAMEA2603589, study PRJEB24840) | metagenome | biome: Water; feature: Photic zone; material: Seawater sample | place: Mediterranean Sea | collected 2013-11-12 | depth 10 m
GATCTCCATTGATCCTTCAAAAATAAGCGGGTCGAGTATCCAGGAAATAGTTAAAAAAGTCAAAGGAAGCAATTAATCCTTTGGAGATCTAGGATAAGAATTCTTTAAAGAAATTTTCATTTTACATCCAAAATGTGAATAACTTATAAGAGTATTACCGCTTTTTATTTATATAAAAAGCCTTTAAATCAATCGAGGATATAAAATGACGTCAACCCCACCATTCAATTTAAGAAAAATTGGTAGCTCTGGTTAATGAACCAATATATTTGCATAAGTGGCTGCACAGCCTCGGGGAAGTCTTCATTTGCGCTGGAGCTATCTAAATATTTTAAAAACCCAATGATAATAAACACTGATGCGTTGCAAGTTTATAATTGTTGGGAAATACTCACGGATCGACCATCGGTTAAGAAACGTTATCATACACTTTATGGCCATGTTTCATGCGCAAGCAACTATAGCGTAGGAGACTGGGTAAAAGACGTCAGCAAAATTTTTGGATTAAACTCAAAAAAGTCTCAAACTTTTATTTTTGTTGGTGGTACGGGATTATACTTTAATGCTCTTTTAAATGGACTTTCACAAATCCCCCAGATCCCAAAAGAAATCAGAGAATTTGCAAACGCTCAAGATTTAACATTTTTTTTAGAATATTTAGAAAAAAATGACCCAGATGTTCTAGAAAAAATTGATGTAAAAAACCAGCGACGAGTTCAAAGGGCTTGGGAAGTACTAAAAGCCACAAATAAAAGTATATTATATTGGCAAAGCAATAATGCCTCTCCACTAGTTTCTTCAGATGCCACTTTATTATTGGTTGAAATTGAAAGAGAGAGTCTTACAAAAAGGATAAGCGCTCGCGTTGATTTTATGCTTGAGAGCGGTGCCATCAAAGAAGTCGAAAAGGTCTATAAAACATGTTGGGACGTTAACTTACCTTTTTCAAAGGCAATTGGAGCACAAGACATTATAAGTTATTTAAACAGTGGCATATCCTTAGATAAACTAACCCAAAATATAAGCCTTAAGACACGTCAATTTGCAAAAAGACAAAGAACCTGGCATAGAAATTATATGAAAAATTGGATCTCCATTGATCCTTCAAAAATAAGCGGGTCGAGTATCCAGGAAATAGTTAAAAAAGTCAAAGGAAGCAATTAATTCATTGCACTATTTATCATTTGCTAATAACTATTACTTTTCGCTTTCACAAAGATTAAAAGATGATAAATCGCTACTCTAGACCAGAAATGACAAAGGTATGGTCACAGAAAGAAAAATACAGAATTTGGTTTGAAATAGAAGCTTATGCATGCGAAGCAATGGAACAAATTGGTCTTATTCCAAAAGGCACTACAAGTGACGTGCTTAAGGCTAGTGGTATCGACTACGATATTGATGAAATCGACAATATTGAAAAAGTAACAAAGCATGACGTGATCGCCTTTCTCACATATCTATCAAAATTTATTGGAGAAAGCTCTCGTTTTGTTCATCAAGGCCTAACGTCCTCTGATATACTAGACACCTGCTTAAACGTACAACTTGTTAATGCATCAAACCTGCTTGAGAAAGGCCTCCATGATCTTCTTACAGCGTTAAGAGAAAGAGCGTTTGAACATAAAGATACGGTATGTATCGGTCGTAGCCATGGAATATTTGCGGAACCCACAACTTTTGGCTTAAAATTAGCACAAGCTTATGCTGAAATGCAAAGAAATCTTCAAAGATTACAATACGCTAAGGTGGAGATCTCAACTGGCGCTTTATCAGGTGCAGTGGGGACTTTTGCCAACATAGATCCGAAAGTCGAGACGCTAGTGTGCAAAAAACTCAATTTAAGGCCTGAAACAATATCGACTCAAGTCATCCCAAGGGATAGACACGCAATGTTTTTTTCTGTTTTAGCAATTATCGCATCATCTATTGAGCGAATTGCAACTGAAATTAGGCATTTGAGCAGGTCTGAAGTACTAGAGGCTGAAGAAAACTTTTCAGCAGGTCAAAAAGGATCAAGCGCCATGCCTCATAAGAGAAACCCAGTTCTTACAGAAAACCTCACTGGTTTAGCTAGATTAGTTAGAATGGCCGTTATTCCAGCACTTGAAAACATTTCCCTATGGCATGAAAGAGACATTTCTCACAGCTCAGTAGAAAGAAATATTGGGCCCGATGCCACCATTACTCTGGATTTTGCAATTACGCGTTTAACTAAAGTTATAAATGAATTGCGTGTTTATCCTGAAAATATGAAAAAGAATATGAACCAATCAAAAGGGCTTTATAATTCACAACAGCTTTTACTAATGTTAACCCAAAAGGGTGTGAGTCGTGAGGATGCCTACTCCGTGGTACAAAAAATTGCAATGAGTGTCTGGAATTCAAAAGATTTGGACTTTATAAAAGAAGCACAGAAAGATGACTTTATTAAGTCATACGTTGATGATAATGAATTATTAGAGATATCGAAATTAGAGTATCATACAAAGTTTGTTGACACTCTGTTTAATAGGGTTTTTGGGACTAAATAATGACCTCAAAGAAAAAGAAGCTTTACGAAGGCAAAGCCAAAGTCTTGTACTCAACTGATAACTCCTACTGTGTAATTCAACATTTTAAAGATGAAGCAACGGCATTTAACGCGAAAAAGAAGGAGACCATTGAAGGCAAAGGGGTTTTAAACAACTTTTTATCAGAGTTTTTTATGCAAAAACTAAACTCCATTAATATTCCAACACACTTCATTAAACGGTTAAATATGCGAGAACAACTGGTTGAGAAGTGTGAAATAATACCACTAGAGGTTGTAGTGCGTAATATTGCGGCTGGGTCGCTTTCAAAAAGGCTAGGTATACAGGAGGGCACCCGCCTTGCAAGACCCATAGTTGAGTTTTATTACAAAGATGACAGTTTAAATGATCCATTGGTAACAGAAAGCCAAATAACTACCTTTGAGTGGGCCTCAGAAACGGAATTAGGAGAAATATTTGAGATTGCTCTGCGAACAAATGATTTTCTCTCCGGGCTCTTGCTCGCTGTTGACCTAACACTTGTAGATTTTAAAATCGAAATTGGGAGAAGTCTTAAATCTGAAGGAGACAAGCTTATTATTGCCGATGAAATCAGTCCAGACACCTGTCGCCTATGGGATTCAAAAACAAAAAAGCGACTTGATAAAGATGTTTTTAGATTGAATAAAGGAAGTATTGCAGTCGCATATACTGAGGTAGCGAATAGATTTGATTTATTACCTAAGAATGTAAAGAGCGCGGTAAAATGACATCAGAAGAAACCACTTTCAGATTCAAAGTTGAAGTTGTTCTTAAAAATGGTGTTCTTGATCCTCAAGGAGAAGCAATTAAGCAATCGATAAATATTAATAGGTTAGGAAATGTTTTAGAGGCAAAACAAGGCAAGCTTTTTGAACTTTCGGTATCATCAAAAAATATAGAATATGCCATTAAAGACGTTGAGAAAATCTGTTCAGATTTGCTGACAAACTCTGTGATTGAGGATTATAAATATTATGAGGTTTCAGAATAATTAACTGTGGTATCATAGTATTTCCAGGTTCTAATTGTGACAAAGACTGTCAGGCTGCTTTCAAATTATATGATGAGTTCAATGTCACTATGATTTGGCATAAGGAAACGACAATTCCAAAAATTGATTTGCTTGTCCTTCCTGGTGGCTTCTCTTACGGCGACTACCTTCGGTGTGGGGCGATTGCGGCTAAATCTCCTATTATGAACGCAGTAAAAAAATTTTATGACGATGGTGGATTTATCATTGGAATTTGCAATGGTTTTCAAATTTTAACAGAAGCTAAAATATTACCGGGTGCGTTAATTCCAAACGTTAATCAAAAGTTTATTTGTAAGGATCAGGATTTACTTGTAACAAATAATACAACACTTTTTACCTCTGGATTTAAAAATAACGCGACTATTTCAATTCCTATCGCGCACCATGACGGTAGATATTTTTTAACTAATGCAGAACTTCAAGAGTTAGAGCAAAATGAAAGAATAATCTTCAAATATAAGAATAACCCCAATGGTTCAACTGGAGATATCGCAGGTGTTAGTTCAAAAAATAACAGAGTACTTGGAATGATGCCACACCCAGAGAGGGCCGTTGACCAAGATTTGGGTAGCGTATCTGGATTAACGTTTTTCAGGTCAATAATAACAGGATTCTAGCTTAAAAACTTTATCTATTTTTTGCATGTTCACGTTAGTTAGGCTTTAAGCTGATTGTGCTTTCTTTTCATTAAATCCTTAGCCATTTCAACGGCAACCGCGGCATCTCTGCAATAAGCGTCAGCACCAATCGATTTACTAAATTCCTCATTTAATGGTGCCCCACCAACCAAAACTAGATACTTGTCTCTTAAACCTTTTTCGATAAGTGTATCAATCACAACTTTCATATAAGGCATGGTAGTCGTTAATAATGCTGACATTCCTAAAAAATCTGGTTCTTCTTCCTCAAGCGCTGTTAAATAATTTTCAACAGGGTTATTAATTCCTAAATCTCTAACCTCAAATCCCGCACCCTCCATCATCATGATTACTAGATTTTTACCAATATCATGTATATCGCCTTTTACTGTTCCAATAACAAGTTTGCCCAAACGCGGGGCGCCTGTCTCAGCTAATAAAGGTTTGAGAATGGCCATACCCGACTTCATCGCATTTGCTGCTAACAAGACCTCAGGAACAAACAATATTCCGTCCCGAAAGTCTTCTCCAACTATCCGCATGCCTTCTACTAATGCCTTGGTTAAGACATCATAAGGTAACCACTTTCTCTCCAATAGGATATTTACACCTTCTACGATCTCGTCATTAAGACCGTCATATAAATCATCATGCATTTGGAGAACAAGTTCTTCGTCACTGAGCTCACTCAGTATAATTTCTTCTTCGTCAGACATACCAAACCTCCACTAAGAGACTCAATTTTTTTAAGTGTTAACGAAAATTTTTATTTGGTCAATCATAGATTTTAAGCCATTAGATCTTTGCGATGATAGATGCGAATTGAGGCCTAATTTTTCAAACTCTACCCTAGGGTCAATTTCTTTTGTCTGACCAAGTGTTTTGCCCTGATATAGGCTTAATAGAATTGCTATTAAACCCTTAACAATAAGTGCATCGGAGTCACCTTCTATATTAAAAACTTTCGTATTATTCGGTTCATGCCACCTCATATCAAGCCACACTTGACTTGCGCACCCATTAACTTTGTTGTCATCTGTTTTTTTTTCATCGGGAAGAGAAATTTGCTTTCCTAGATCGATTATGTATCCATATCGATCTTCCCACTCAGTGAAAAGTTCAAGATCTTCTTTAATTTGGTCAAAATCCATAGTTCGAACACTCCGACGGAAATTATAATGACACGAGTTTGAGCCCATCTTGGTTGAAAGCTAGAGATATTTCACCATTTTTTAATTTCAATGCATCTTCACCAAAAATTTTATATCTCCAACCTTCTAAAGCTCGAATATTAGGTTTTTCATGTCGTGCAATCATTTCAATATCCTTTGAACTTGCAATTAATTTTGTGGCCACATTATGATGAGTGGCATTAAACTTAAGAAGAACCTTCAAAAGCTCTACTAATGCTAGTTGACTTGGAGATAAGGGAATATATTGATAATTGTCAAGTGGTTCATCGGGTAACAACTTAGCGCTTTTTATACATTCCATGATCCCTTTAGCTATCCAATTGGTTTTCAACGCTTTGGACGGTAGCCTAGAGTTATAAAGATCTTCGATCTTTTTAGGTCTCTGAGATGCAATTTGAATTAATTCTTCGTCTTTTAAGATATGTCCCCTTGGCAAATCCCTTTTCTGCGCTTCATTTTCTCTAAAAGAGGAGATGCATTTAATAAGTTTTACAAAATCACTGTCTTTTCTTCTAAGTTTAATTTTCTTCCAAGATTGATCTGGATCGGTAGAATAAGTCTCAGGATTTTTGAGTATATCAAATTCTTCCTTTACCCAAGAAAGTCTTTTCGAGTTATCTAGCTCTTTGCTCAGCTTTTCATAGATGGTTCTTAAAAAAGTCACGTCAGATAACGCGTAATTAACTTGTTTTTCTGAAAGTGGTCTCTTTGACCAGTCTGTAAATCTACTAGATTTATCAATTCTTTTATCAACAATTTGATTTACTAAAGTCTCATAAGCAACCTGATCACCAAAACCACACACCATTGCAGCAATCTGAGTGTCAAATATAGGTTTTGGAAGTACCCCTGTCCTATTGAAAAAAATTTCTAAGTCTTGTCTTCCGGAATGGAAGACCTTTACAACATTCTCTTCAGCTAACAATTCGAAAAAAGGTTGAAGCGATAATTTTTCTGAAAGTGGGTCAATAAGAGTGAAACTTTCCTTTCCTTTGTCAGGGTAAGCGAGTTGAACTAAGCAAAGCTTTGCATAATATGTTTTTTCACGCATAAACTCAGTATCAATTGTGACATAAGGGTAACTCGAGGCTTTTAAACAAAAAGCCTCTAGATCCTTTGTAGTATCAATTATTGACAAGAAATTCCCTTTATAACTTTAATTGCGCACTATCTCTTTTTGCAACTCTTTCATACCAATCCTTTAGACCAATCATACAATCAGGTATGGGTTCCTTTATTGCTCTGGTAAAATCAACAGCAACAAATGCCCAAATATCAGCAGCTGTAAATCTGTCTGAGCACAAAAAAGATCTACCATTTAACTGTTGGTTTAATATATCAAAATATGATTTTACCCGCTCTCTTCCCCTTATAGCTAATTCAGGAATCTGCTCAAAGTTCCTAGGGCCAGTAATAGCTCTATTTTTCATAGCTTTAGAAGAATTTCTTAAACAATCTGCTATCGCTGTAAATAGATTGCTTTCGATATCGTTTATTAAGTTAAGAATTTGTCCCTTCTCCTCGTTGGTACGTCCAAGCAAATTTATATCAGGGAATTCATGCTCTAAATAAACACAGATTGAAAGACTGTGAAAGAAGGTATTATTTTCCTTTGAAACTAGAACTGGGACGGTATTACGAGGATTTATTGCTGAAAACCAGTCCTCTAATTGCTCTGAGCGCCTTAGATCTACATTTTTTGTTTCTATATCGAGTTTTTTTTCTTGAATAAACATCCTAACTCTGCGTGGACTGGGTGCAGTGTTGCAATCGTAAAATATCATTGTTATCCTTGATTATTGACAAATGGAAATCCTAAACCCTACTATATAACCAAAATTTATATTTGTCTTAAATAGTTAAGAAGAGGTCTTGGAATGAAGGATTATTGGCAAAATTACATTAATGGGAAATTTGTTGACGGTGGCGCCGGTAAAATACAAGTTGATAATCCAGGAACAGGAGAGAAATTAGCTGATCAAGCTATTGCCGATAATAATGATGTGGATGAAGCTGTTTCTGCCGCCAAAAAGGTACACGAGAGTGGGTTTTTGACGAATATGCGTCCAGTCGAAAGAGCCAGAATGGTAAAAAAAATAGGCGAGTATTTATTAGAAAATATAGAAGAAATTGCTCCGTTACTTTCAATGGAGGCTGGCAAGACTCTTTTTGAGGCAAAATTTGAGGTTACAAATGCTGCTCGATACTTCGAGTATTATGGCAATCAGGCAGAAACACTCGAAGGTCGCTCTATTCCTCTTGGTTCAACATATTATGATTTTACTTCATATGAGCCGTATGGTGTCTCTGCACAAGTCATACCTTGGAATTTTCCAATGGAAATGACAGCAAGATCATTGTCTACCGGCTTAACAACAGGTAATGCATGTGTAATAAAGTCTCCAGAGCTTACTCCAATAACTCAGTATTACTTTGCCAAAGGCGCTGAAGCGGCAGAATTTCCGGCTGGCACCGTAAATATTATTTGCGGAATAGGCGCTACTGCCGGCGAGTATTTATGCTCTCATAAGGATATAAACCAAATTGCATTTACAGGATCTGTAAAAACGGGTTCTGCTATTGCGACTGCCGCCGCAAAAAATATTGTGCCTACCGTTCTGGAACTTGGTGGGAAATCAGCAGGAATTGTATATCAAGACGCATCGATGACCAACTTAAGGGAAAATATCAGAAAAGGTATTTTTTTCAATGCAGGGCAAGTTTGTTCAGCGATGTCACGATTAGTCGTTCATGAGAAAATTTATGAAGAAGTTGTTGATGTAGCAGAAGATGTTGCCAAAAATATGTCTGTTGGAATTGGTATAGAGCGAGACGAATTTGCAAACAATATGGGAGCCATGATCTCTTTGAAGCAAAGAGACAGAGCTGTTTCAATATGTGAACAAGCCCAAAAAGAAGGCGCAAAAGCAGTAACTGGTGCTCGAAAGCTTAACAATAAGGGGTTTTTCTTAGAGCCAACCGTTTTCGCAGATGTTGATCCAAACATGGAGGTTGCTCAGACAGAAATTTTTGGACCCGTACTATCAATTCTTAAATTTAAAGATGACAGCGAAGCCATAAACATCTCAAACGGCACTGACTATGGCTTAGTAGGAGGTGTGTTCACTAAAGATCTTGATAGGGCTATGCATTGTGCTCAGAAAGTGAGAGCAGGGCAATTTTTTGTTAATGAGTGGTTTGCTGGCGGTGTTGAAACTCCATTTGGTGGATATGGAAAGTCAGGATATGGCAGAGAAAAAGGGAGAGAGGCACTTTTGAATTATGTTCAAACAAAAAATATCGCTATAAAGCTTGGAACAAGTTAACTAAATTTTACCAGAATAAAGTGATTTTTCTAAGCAATATCCCCTTAAAACAGATCACAGACGGTCAATTATGGATATCGCATTATCCTGGAAAGACAGGAATAAGAGATAGGCTTTTTCAAGCAAAGATCGACTTACTTGAGTTAAAAAAAAAGAAAATAGACATTGTTGTGTCACTTTTAAAAAAAGAAGAGTTGGAAGCACTACAAATTTCAACTCTTTTTGACCTTATAAAGAAACACCAGTTTACCCATTATTATTTTCCTATTGAAGATAAGTCTGTGCCCAAAAATAAAGTCGAGCTAAATCGACTTCTGGATGAGTTGTGTACGGAAATCCTCAAAAATAAAAAAGTTCTCCTTCATTGTAATGCAGGATTAGGTAGGTCTGGACTGATTGCGGCTCTAATATGTAAAAGACTGGGTATATCTGAAAGTCCTATTTCCTATATACGCAAGCATCGTCCTGGCTCCATAGAGACCAAGGATCAAGAAAAAATGATAACATCAGTTGATCTAGTATGAAATTTAATTTTTTTTGTTATCATGATAAAACAATGATTATATAGGAAAAAACATGGGTGATTTTGCTCTTATTTTTGGTGGATTAGTAAACGGCCTCCCTTTTCTAATAAGCCATTTTGTGACGTCCGTAATTGTGTTTTTAATCGGTGTGATTATCTATCTTTTCATTACGCCGATGAAGGAAATCGCACTAATAAGAAAAAAAAACACCGCCGCCGCTATTAGTTTCTCTGGAGCATTAATTGGGCTGGCTTTGCCACTTGCCAGCTCTTTGTCAGCAAGTGGTTCTATTTATGAAATTATTGTCTGGGGGCTAGTTGCAATAGTTATTCAACTTTTTTGTTTTAAAGCAGTGGATATATTAATTAATGATCTTCCTAAACGAATTGAAAACGGTGAACTGTCTTCCTCTATCCTTTTGTTTTCTATTAAAATATCTGTTGCGCTACTAAATAGTGCCGCCATATCCTGATAAACATGAGATTTATCAGTAATGGGTTTTATTTTTTTATCGCAATAATAGCGATATTTTGGTCATTTGCATCCACTTTTGAAAAAGATAATTCCTCTAAACAAAAAAAGTTAGCCTTCAAAGGTGAAAACAGCACATCAATAAAGATGATTGAATATTCTGATAGTATGAGCTCACCTGATAACATTAAGAGAAATCTGCGGTCTCTGCCAAAATTTACTATTCAATCAGAAGGTAAAATTCGACGTCAAGGTGGAACTGGTACTGCTTTTTATATTGGTCAAAATACATGGGTAACTGCTAGGCATGTAATTAATCAATGTCCCAAAGTTTTCATGTCTTTTGATAAAAAACAAACTTTTATAAAAGATATATTCATTCATCCCAATTCAGATTTGGCTATCTTTAAAAATCAAGAAGTAAGCACCCTTCCCTTTTTTGAGATTAAGAAATATAAAAATAAAATATTTTCATCAGGGTACCCAGCCGGGAACCCTGGAGATCTAGTATTAAATTATCTTGGACATGTGGGATTAGAAAATAAGTCATATGGTGTTTTTGAAAAAGGCCTTGTTTATAGCATATCAGACAGATCACCTTTTAGTTTAAATTCAATTGGTGGTCTGAGTGGTGGACCAGCTTTTTCAACTGATAATGGCTTGAGTGGAGTACTTGTTGCCGAAAATGCTAGAAGGGCACTCGCTATCCTAGTAGAGAATAGATCATTAATTGAATTACTAGATGCAACAAATATGATTGAAAAACAGGTTTCTAGGATTTCTCAATCTGAGTTAGTGACAACAAAAAAAAATTACGCTCAAAATGGAGATTTTTTACGAAAACAGGGAGTAATACGCAAGGTCTATTGCGTGTTTTAATCAATGAGGAGGAGAGCTTTATGATAGAAAAAATAGTGGATATAGATATTTCAGGAAAGACAAAGATGTCTACATTTGTAGTATACCCAAGTGATGAGGATGTTTATCCTGTTGTATTTCTTTTGATGGATGCCCCTGGAATTAGACAGGAGCTTCATGACATGGCATCAAGAATAGCTTCTTGTGGTTACTATGTACTTTGTCCCAACCTTTATCATAGATCAGCGAAGCCCTTTAAATGGAATAAACCAAATCTCAATTTTATTGAGGGGTTATCTCCTGAGACTTCAAGAGAATTAATGTTTGAAAATATGGATAAACTTTCTAATGAACTCATTTTGGGAGATATAAATTGCATGGTAGAATACTGTGATGGTCAAAGCAGCGCTAAAAGCAGTTCTATTGGATTAGTTGGGTATTGCATGAGTGGACCTTTTGCCTTCTATGCAGCGGGTAAGTTGCCGGAAAAAGTTACGGCTGCGGCATCAATTCATGGCGTAAAACTAATCACAGAGAAGCAAGACTCTCCTCATCTCTTTTCTAAGAACGTTAAAGGAGAACTATACTTTGGTTGTGCAGAAACAGATAGCTATGCACCTTTAGAAATGATTGATGCACTAGAAAAACATCTGTCTACAACTTCAGTCGATTATAAGATCGAGGTTTTTCCCGAAACTCACCATGGTTTTGCATTTCCGAACAGAGGTCAACTCTACAGCAGAGTACACGCTGAAACGCACTGGTTTAGAATACTTGATCTATTTTCAAGAAAATTGAAATAGGGTTTCTAAATGGTCTTTGAACAGATTTTATTAGTAGGGATCTTTTTTTTACTTTTTTCTTTATTACTGTGGGGAAAATTTCGATATGATTTGGTTGCTTTTTCAGTCCTTATAAGCTCTGTAGCTATTGGAGTGGTTCCGTATAAAAATGCATTTGACGGATTTGCTCACCCTGCGACTATCATAGTTGCATTAGTCTTAATTGTATCAAAAGGCTTAATCAACTCAGGCGCAATTTTTTTTATTGGGCAAAAAATTTCTACTTTTGGCAAAAGTCTTTGGGGACATATATCAATCATAGGTTTTATTGGCGCCATTTTGTCAGCCTTCATGAATAATGTTGCAGCACTTGCCCTCCTGATGCCCATAGATATAAATAAAGCCAGAGCGTCTAATTGGACACCAAGAAAGACGCTTATGCCGTTATCCTTTGCAACAATTTTAGGCGGCATGGCTACGCTAATTGGAACACCTCCAAACATCATAATATCTAGCATTCGTTACGAGCATACTGGCGCACCATTTAAGATGTTTGACTTTTTTCCAGTAGGAGGAATAACGGCCATTATTGGACTTATGTTCGTCGCGTTAATTGGTTGGCGCTTAATCCCGAGAAATTCAGAAAATGATGACGCTGGTAAGGAGTTAATTGAGGTAGCATCATATGTTTCAAATTTGGTGGTATCAAAAGGCTCTCTTATCTTAGGAAAAGATCTTCATGAAATATATGAAGAAGCTGAAAAATGTGATGCTGCGGTACTAGGAGTAATAAGAGATGGGATCCGGATAGACAAAGGTAGCCGAAATTTAAAATTAAAAGAAAATGATCAGCTTATTATTGATGCCACACCAGAATCCCTAGACGAACTTCGTTCAATTCAAAAGCTTGAGTTCCCCTTTAAAAAAGATAGGATTTTAGCCGAGTCTGACGAATACTTTCCAATAGAAGTTGTGGTAACAGATTCTTCTCGTTTATTAAACACGTCTGCATTAAAGGTTGGTTTGGCTTGGCGGAAAGCTACAGTATTACTCGGAATATCCAGAAAGGGCCGCCCCATTAGAAAGCAAATCCGAAGGACAATAATTAGAGAAGGAGATATGCTTTTAATTCTTGTACCAAAAGACAATTATAATGAGGTCATAAATTGGATAGGATGCCTTCCCCTTGCAGAAAGAGGTTTAAATATAACCGATACAAGAAAAATGACGATAGCGCTTGGTATATTCTTTGTTGGTCTCGTAGTTGCGAGCTTAGGCCTTCTTAAATTACCAATTGTTTTAGGCTTAGTAATAATACTATATAGCCTAACAAAAATTGTACCTGCGAGGGAAGTCTACTCCAGTGTAGAATGGCCTGTTATTATTCTTTTAGCATCTGTTATACCCCTGGGAGCCGCTCTTGAGAGTAATGGTACAACCGAACTCATTGTGCAGGTTTTGACCAAGTATGCATTGACTATGGAGCCGTGGTTAATAATCGCAATACTTATGATAGTTACTATGACCCTATCTGATATCTTAAATAATACGGCTACAACATTAGTAATTGCACCTATAAGTATCCAACTAGCACAAACATTAAATTTAAATGTAGATACTTTTCTTATGGCAGTCGCAATATCAGCATCCTGTGCTTTCTTAACCCCTATTGGCCATAAAAATAATACGATTATATTAGGCCCAGGAGGTTACAGATTTGGAGACTATTGGAGAATGGGCATCTTACTAGAGGTACTAATAATTTCAACAAGCATTCCGCTTCTATTATTATTTTGGCCTATTAATTAATATAGTAGTCGAGTGTTAGTTGTATTAAATCTTGATGCCTGTATGGAAATAACTGCTGGGTATTGGTATCGCTATCAAATGAAATGATTTTGCCACCAATATTGATCCTATCACTATACTCATATGCTACCGAAAATGCGGAAAAGCTTCCATTGTCTCCTAAAATATTCGCATGCTGTAAAGAGAGGTCTAGTAAGTCATTATACAGTCGCCAATCAAACCTTACACTATATCCATACTCATTTTGTTCATTTGCTAATTGTATATTATGCTTATGAATATAAGCATTAGCTAATTCGATATTTATGCTCAAATCGTTAAATCCAGAGTAATCAGCACCTAACGAAAACTCAGATACCTCATGTTTAGACCAAGGACCACTTAATGGATTGGAGCCAGGAAATCTTTTCCCTTTTTTATGGGATGTATCAAATTTGAGAACAAAATCTGAAATTACAATATTACCATTTAAACCCACGAATAGTATTCTATCCTGTTGCGTGAAAAGCGTAGTTACATTTCCTGATACAGAGGAACTCAATGTTGATAACTGCTTATTATTATATTCTCCCAAAGATAGATCCAATTCAAGGCCCGATAAGAGCATTTTATTTCTTAAGGCGTAACTTATATTATGCTGCGCAGGAGAAACATTTGTAACAATAGACGCACCTAAAAAAGCAGCTGCAGGGTCAAACGCCGTTCCAGACCTTGCAAATTTATTTCTTTTTTCATCCAAAAAGACAATAACCTCTTGTTTTAAGGAACCAATATTGTATCCAGCTAATATTGAGGGAATATTTAATCTTATATCATCGAGATCCTGCAACCCAATCGTAGATAGATCTCTTGGATTAGCGATATCGCTTGAAATTAGTAAATTTGACTCTCCTCTAGCAATGATTTGATTTCCAAATCGCAACCAAACTTCATCGATTGGATAAAAGTCAATATATAGATCTTTTAACATAAAATCAGCAGAGCTAGGCCCGTAGGCGTATTTAGAGCTTTCAAAATATCCCCAGTCCCAAGTGACTTCACCAGAGAGCTTGAAGTTAGTTCCTTCAGCAAATTTTGTATTTAACCCTAAGTTGAGATTGCTATATATTGCCTCTATCCCTGGGTCTCTCCTGAAAAAAGGAACCGATGGAGATTCTAAGCCATAATATAACTTTTGAGAAAAATAAGCGTTCCAATCAAAAATTTCACTAGTTGGTTTTTTTTTTATTGAATTGTCAGCAGCATTTTCTTTAACAACATTCGTTGTAACAAGATCAAGCTCATTTTCTATTTCCTCGAAATCATCTCCGCCGAAATCGGATAAGAAATCGTTATCTGATTGTGCATGTACTGTCGAGTAAAGTAATAGAATAAAAACAAGTAAATTAACGAGCTTAAACACGTTTATTAATAGCCTCGCTGCATGGCCTCGGATTCAAACAAGCTATCATCTAATTTTTTATTAAACGCTATTGTATCAATAATGAAAATACTTGAATGCTCACGCTTTTTCTTTTTTGTGGTAGTCATCTGTTGTGTCTTTGCAACCCAGACCCCATCAATTTTTTTAATATCCTTTGCTGACCAGAGCTTAACTTTTTTTCCCTTTTTCACAAGTATTCTGCCTTTGACACCAAGGAATATATCTTTTCTAATCCAAGTAAGTGTTTTTAAGTAACCTGTCTCTTTTATTACATCTTTTGATTTTGGTGTAGCCTCAATTACCCAACACTCTGCACCATCAACTACATCACTATCTTTTACAATTTTGTAAGTATAGTCTTCAATTTCCACTCCATCTAAATCAGCATATGTAAAATCACTACCCATAAAAGAATTGGACCGATCCCCACCAGAAATCCTATTAGTTTTTTGGAGACTTGGAAGATACAACCAGGAATCATTATCCTTTGACGGATCATCCCAGTCATATGATAAATAGGAGGTATTCTTTACATCGGATGGACTCAAGAAAAAAGAGATGCTTTTTGTTCCGTCTGAAACTTCTTTCGTAAAACCCTTTAGTTTTCTCTCTCTTTTTCTATTTTTCTTATCAATCAAAACAAGAGTAGATTTCTGCTCTATAGTTTCTCCTGTATACCTTTGATCAACTTTTTTCATGATCTCGTAAGCAGTCATGGGCACAGATACATTTGGGAAAAGTAAAATAAGGAAAAACAGGAAGTATTTTAGAAATATCGTTTTAAAGTTCATCTATTTAATAGCCTCAAAGCTTAGGTTAGTTTTTCTTCTTTTTCAAATATAAAGAGTAGTGCAGGTATAAACAATAGGCACCCTAACAATGCCAACGTAAAAATCACAGTTGTGAGCCATCCAATATCAATCATAGGCACTAAGCGAGCAAACAAAAAAGTACTAAACCCAACAACAAGCGCCAATGAAGTGGTTATAATCGCCCTTCCCGATTCTGTCATAGCTCTCTTTATTGAGTGTTCTACTGAACTTCCTTGAGATCTCGCCAGTTTATATCTACTTACAACATGAATGCAGTCGTCTATTGCGATACCCATTGTCATGGCTCCTACTATTAATGATCCTAAATTCAAATCTTTACCCAACATTGCAAAACACCCACCAGCAAAAACAATCGGAACGACTGCTGGAAACACTGCAATAGCACCATGTTTAATAGACCAAAAGATAATAAAGAGAACAACACTTATAAAGGTTAATGAAAGCATGAATGATTGGCTAATACCTTTATCGGTGTACTCATTTTGAGCTTGAAACATTACCATTGGACCCGTCGGCGTAACATTTAAGTCTGGAAAATCTTTATTTATTGTTTGCATCATATCATCCAGAAACTGATTATATTCGCTAGCATCCATATTAATTGTTGGTAAAGTTATTCTTGTAAACTGCTCATCAAAATCCTTTATATCTGACAGGTCATCATCAGGACCTGAATTTTCGAACAATAACAATAGTTGGCTAGTCATAGATTTACTATCCGGTATTTTGTAAAACTCTTGTTTATTGTCTGAAAATGCCTTCCTTATTTGCTTAAGTTGGTCAAGATAACCAACTATCTTCCCTGACTTATCTTGTTTTTCTAGAAAAGCCTCAAGAGCGTCAAGCTTTACAAGAAATCCAGGCTCTTTAATCCCCTCTTCTGATTCAGAGTCTAGCATCATATCAATATTTGATGATCCTTTGAACTCTTTATCAAAATACCTCAAGTCTTCCGATATTTTGAGATCACTCTTAAAAAATTTAAAAATATTTGTATCAACCTTAATGTAGGTTGCACTGAAAAAGCTCACGGAGATAAACAGTAACCCCACAGCTAAAATACTAAATCTATTTTTGTAAGAAAAATTTGGAAGGCTAGAGGTTACACTTGTAAGCCAGTCGTTGTCGTAAGCTTTCTTTGTAGCTGAAGAAAGCCTGCTTAAAAACGACAAAGCAGCAGGCAAAGCGGTCATTGACAAAATAAAAATAATCATTGGTAGTATTGTTGCTAGCAAGGAAAACTCACGCACAGGGGATAATTTTGTTACATAAAGCGCGGCAAATCCAATTGACGTGGTAAATTGCGTAAAAAATATTGGTTTAAAAAGGTTTTTAATTAATTCTTTTGATGCGTCTGAAGCTGTGAGCTTGGAAAGAGTTCTCAAGCTGTAAAACTCGGACATTACGTGAACCGTGCAAGCCATACCTAACAACATTGTAATAGGAATTAAAGCTTGATTTACTGGAGTTATATTATAACCAAGATACGCTTGCAATCCGGTCATTATTGTGACTGCTGTAATAATTACGATCCAGGGTGCCAGAATGCCGGTCAAAGATCTAAAAACAAGGCCTAAAACTATCATCATTATGGCAGCAACAGTAGGATTTAACCAAGCGGCATCAGAGTTACTGATTACGGTGAAACGTTCATTTAGAACTGGTTGTCCTCCAAACTTTATATCATATCCTCTTTCCAAATAACCCATTTCATTTATAAAGTTACGTAAATCCGTTACGACTTTAAGTTTGTGATCAAGTCCGTTTACAACATATTCAGTTCTCGCAATTATTCTTGTATGCCTAAAGTCTTCGCTTACAAGGGTGTCGAGAGCTAGGTTTTCATCCTGCATGGCTATCCTAGCTGCGTCTAATTGATCTAAATTATCTTCTAAAATCTCTATGTCTTCGAAAATATAGTCAGTAGCGACAATCCCATCTCGATTATAAGTTCTCTGATATCGAGCTAGACTGTCAACCTTTTCAACCACCGCATGCTCTTCTAGCATTGCATGAATTTCTTCAATCATTTTAATAGTTTCAAGTGTAAAAAGATCTTTATCTTTTGGTCTCGCCTCGATACCGACTACAAGAGACTCAGTACTTCCAAATAGATCTCTCATCTTATCATGAGCTAGAAGTGTTGGGTCTCCTTCAAGGAACCACATTTCATTTGAGTTATTGACACCTATTGGGTTTTTAGAAACAGAAAAAATAGATGCTATTACCAGTAAAACTGTAAATATAAGTATAAAAACTCTATTTTTAATAACTTGATTTGACCAAGTCTCTATCATAAAGTCCTCCTATTATTTCGTGATCTAATGCATAGCGTTTAATATTACAAGTCTTACGTTGCGTAAATAAATTATCTTATTATCATTTGAACATTGAATAGCTAAAATACTTTTTAGTGCTTAAAAGAAAGCTATTAATTGGATTAAGTTTTTTTAAGGGAAGGTTTGTGCAAAATATATTTCTTACGGGAGGAACTGATGGAATTGGACTATCAGCTACGAAGTCCTTATTGGCTATGAAACACCGTCTTTTTGTTACCTATCGAAATAAAAAAAAATCAGATGCAGTAAAACATGAACTTAAAACATTTTACGACAACGAAAAGATTACTTTCTTGAAATGTGATTTATCTGAGCCTGATCAAATCAATGAAATTGTGAATGTAGTTAGCAAATCTAAAATAAAACTGGATTGTCTGATTAATAACGCCGGAGCTATTTTATTTAAGAAATCGTATAATAGTATGGGAATTGAAAAAGTATTTGCGACAAACCATCTAGGTCCATTTTATCTTACAACTAGGCTTATTGAAAAAAATTTGATCCATGAGGGTGGCAGAATAATTAATGTAGGGAGCAGCGCTCATCAAACTGCAGTTCTCGATTTTAATAATTTAGACAGTAGTAAGTCGAAAAGTTGGTACGAGCGTTATTCAAGGTCTAAGTTATGTAATTTGTTATTTACACTGAAGTTATCGGAAAAACTTGCCAAAAAGAATATATCTGTGAATTGCGTCCATCCAGGAATCGTAAATACGAACATTGGTCAAGATCACAAAGGAATTTTACAGTTTATTATTAGATTAATTTTAAAATACAGAGGTATATCACCTGAGGAAGGCGCGGACACTCTTGTCTATCTAGCAACAAACGAAATCGTTCAAAATCTCTCCGGCAAGTATTTCATAAATAGAAGCGAGTCAAAACCCTCAAAAGAAGCGTTAAAATCAGATATTGCAGATCGATTATGGCTAGAAAGCACTAAAATAATAGATAGATTTTCATCTTGAAAAACATTTTCACAATTATTTTTTCTATAATTTTCATATCCTTCCCGGCACCTATTTTTTCGCAGAGCACAAAAGTATATGAATACTGGCTGGACGAATTTTTGCTACCAAAACTTCAGCAAAAATATCATAGCCACAAAATTATTGATGAAATTGATATGCATCTTAAAAACAATATAGACTCTGTGATAACATTGAAGAGGCTACTTAAAAAAAACGAGCAGGCTGAGTTTTCTGAGCCTTCAAAGTATTTCAACAAAAAACTCATTTTACAAAAAACAGAGGAAGGAAAAAAAAATGTTAAAAGCCTACACAAAACATTAGAAGAAATCGAAAATATTTATAAGGTGGACAAACATTTTTTGCTTGCTATATGGGCTAACGAGACATTCTTTGGCAAAGTTAGGCCGAGGCTAAACGCGCTACAAGTGCTCTCCTTGCTCAGCTTTTCATCAAAAAATAGACTATTTTACTTGAAAGAGCTACTTTATCTAATTGATTTTGCGATAGAAAATAAAATTAATATTAAAGAAATAAAGGCTTCAAAAGCGGGTGCTCTTGGGCAACCTCAGTTCCTACCTTCTACTCTTGTTAAATTCGCTGTAGATTTCGATAATGACGGAAATATAGACATATGGAGCAGTCAGTCTGATATATTGGCTTCCATTGCAAACTATTTAAAACAGTTTGGATGGGACAATAGCTTAGAATGGGGATATGAAGTTAAACTGACAAAGAGCATTAGTTGCTACCTCGAGGGACCAGATCATTCTAGAAGCTTGAGCCAGTGGAAAAAGCTAGGAGTATCAAGATTTAAAGGAAAAAAATTCCCTCAAAATGATCTTAACAATTCGTACAGCCTTATGTTTCCCGCTGGCATATATGGACCTATTTATTTGGTAAGTAAGAACTTTTATACCCTTAAAGAATACAATAACTCCGATTTATATGCTTTATCGGTTGGATTCATTGCAGATAAAATTAAGTATAAGTCCCACGATTTTTTTAGACCTTGGGAAAAAACCGAAACATTAACCAAAAATGAAATAATAGGTGTACAAGAAATGCTATCTAAAAGGTATGACACAGGTGGCATTGACGGTCTTATTGGTTACAAAACAAGGCGTGCAATAGGTCTGTATCAAAGAGATAATAACCTACAACAAACCTGTTGGCCACCACTCTGAGTTACAAAACTATTTAAGAGTTGGAACAAATTCCGTAGCCAATTCGAGCCATATCCTCTGCTCTTTTAATTTGCTCAAAGACATTTGAGCTTTCGGAACTGACATTTCCAAGTAGGGTTCGTGCAGCAACTCCAAAAATAATTGCAGCGCTACGAAAAAGTGCGAATGATAAAAATAAGGGCCAATTTGGAATTGTGTCTCTACCTGAATACTTCATATACAACTCAAGAAATTCTTTTTCAGTGGGTATACCCAATTGTTCTAGATTTAAATTCTCAAATCCATACCTGTATGGAATACAATAATACCCAAGATCCGCTAAAGGGTGGCCTAATGTTGATAATTCCCAATCAAGAACACCAATCACAGTGGAGTTGTTTTTGTCAATTATTGTATTACCCAAACGGTAATCACCGTGCGCAATAGCAAACTCATCGTCTATAATAGAGTTTTCTTTAAGCCAGGCACTAAGTAAGTCCATTTCTTTAAAGTTTGCTGCTACAGTAATATCTTCCTTTGATCTTTGGAATTGGTCTGACCATAGTTTTATTTGACGTTGAATATATCCCTCTGGTCTTCCAAAGGCCTCAAGTCCAACAGATTTGTAATCTACGTTGTGTAACTTCGCTAACGTCTCTGCTAAAGATTCACAAATGGTATTTCTTTCTTCCTTTGAAAATCCCGTTATTTCTGGTGTCGTAATGATTCTACCGTCTAAATAGTCCATCATAAAAAATTCAGTCCCTATGACGCTCGGGTCATCACAAAAACCAAGCATTTTGGGTACAGGAAAATCTATTTTTCCCAGTGCATCCATAACTTTATATTCTCTGTCAACTGCATGTGCTTTTGGCAAAAGTTTTCCTGGAGGTTTTTTTCTTAAAACGTATTTATTGTTTTCACTCTCAAGAAAAAACGTTGGGTTAGACATTCCCCCTTGAAACTGCTGCACCTTTAACCCCTTACTTTCTATATTGTTTTGCTCCATCCAATTTATAAGACTATCGGTATCAAATTTATGCTTTTCTAAAGGGGGTATCAATTCTTGATCATTTCTGCTCATTCTTTTTCCTTTGCATAGATTTTAGGTTACCAGGAATCTATATATCTGTTTTTGGGAGCCTTTATAGAGTTATCAGCAGAACTTTCTACAACCATAGATATCCAATCACGAGATTCTATTGGATCCAGAACTGTATCAAACTCAAGCAAACTTGCAGCGTTAATTGCCTTCCCTTTTTCATAGAGCTCATCTACTAATTTTTTGAAAAGATTCTCCTTTTTCTCTTCATTACTTTCTGCTTCTAGCTCTTTCCTATAACCTAGTTTAACGGCGCCCTCCAAACCCATAGCTCCAATCTCAGCCGTTGGCCAGCCCACAACAAATTGCGGCGCCATAAAACTACCTCCTGCCATAGCTTGAGCTCCAAGGCCATAAGCTTTTCTTAAGACAATGGTCAACATTGGTACTGTTACATTTGCTCCTGCCAAAAACAAGCGACAACAGTGGCGTACAAGGCCAGTCTCTTCAACTTCTGGGCCTACCATCATGCCAGGCGTATCACAAAGACTTAATATAGGAATATTATAATTTTCACATAACTTAATAAATCTAGAAGCTTTATCAGCCCCGTTACTATCAATCGCTCCAGCTAAATATAAAGGATTATTCGCAATTAATCCTAAAGGCTTGCCTCGTACTCTTATAAATCCCGTAAACATCCCCTTGGCAAAGCCAGCCTTTATTTCTAACACAGAGCCTATATCGGCAATATTATCAATTACGTCACGAATATTATAAACCTCTAATCTGTTTTCAGGAATAACAGCCCTTAAATTTTCTTTATCTGGAGCTTCCCAGCTTTCAAAATCTCCTTGAAAATATGATAAATATTTTTTTGCAGTCGCGACGGCATCATCTTCGTTATCAACTAATATATCAATTACTCCATTTGGATACTGAACACTAGTGGGACCAACTTCCTCTGGTTTATATACACCCAACCCCCCTCCTTCAATCATTGCGGGGCCTCCCATGCCTAGATTGAGGTCTTTTGTACCGATAATAACATCACAGCAACCCAACAAGGCAGCATTGCCGGCAAAAAGCCTTCCTGAACCAATTCCAACTAATGGTACAACTCCTGAAAGGCGCGCAAAATCATGGAAAGATGGTATATTCAAACCAGCAATATTTTGATCTCCTGCATCCACATCACCCGGTCGCCCTCCTCCCCCTTCACAAAAGAATATCAAAGGGGTTTTTAATCCCCTAATAACATCAATCATCCTATCCAGCTTTTTATGATTATTTATACCTTGTGTTCCTGCCAAAACCATATAGTCATAGTGCATAATTGCTGTCTTAGCTTTTTCTTTATCAAATAGATCAGAGTTGACGAAGCTTACTCCTGTTATCAATCCATCTCCAGGAGTGTTTTTTATCAAATCATCGAGCGATCTTCTTGATCTCTGCGCTGCATAAACAAGATCTCCATACTCAAAAAAATCATTCTTTCCAATTAAAGACTTTATATTTTCTCTGGCAGTTCTTTTCCCAAGTTTTTTCCTTTTTTTTACTGCTACAGTCCTATTTTTATCAAGCGTTAGTTTCCTTCTCTCAACAAGGTCTAAAAGATCTTTTCTCATTGTTTTTGATTTTTTTGACTTACCTGTCTTTAGCCGTCTTTGGTTTTTATTTACATCTGGAATAAATTCAAACAGAGGCAATCCTATTGACACAGTGTCACCAATATCAACAAAAAACTTTGTGATAAGCCCATTCAGGGGGGCTTTTATAGGGTGGTGCATTTTCATCGATTCCTGAATTAAAACTGTATCTCCCTGCTTAATTTTTTGGTTTGGTGCAACATTTACACTAATTACGGTACCAACGAGCTCAGATTGAATAACATTCTCTGATAAAGGACTATCAATTTGAGGCTTATAAGGAACTTCATAGACTTTATTTTCTGTTACACTCTTTTGTGAATTGCTCTCCAACTTTTGAAGGTAACTTGCGAGTTTCATATCAATTGAAGAGATATTTACTGACCCACTCTCAATATTTTCTTGGTTTAACACCTCAATAATAAGATCTTTATTTGTCTCAATTCCTGAAATTTTTGACATTCTCAAAGTAAAATTGAGCTTTCGTACAGCTTCGGATAGACCAAAATCACTTGTAGCAATGACTTTGGCTAGTAATGAATCATAAAGGCCGTTATTTTCCAAACCAACTGTCCCGGCGTCATCAACCCTTATTCCAGGACCTAATGCAATATCATACTCTTTTATAGTTCCTGTAGCCGGAACAAGCTGTATTTTGTTATCATAGCTTTCCATATTAAGCCGCGCCTGTATGGAAGCACGCTTCCCTGATATTTGCACCTCTGAAAGTTTTTGATCTTGAATTGAAAGTCCACAAAAAACATTTATCTGAGCTCGAATAAGATCAATTCCAGTTAGTTCTTCGGTAATTGTGTGTTCAACTTGCACTCTCGGATTTACTTCCATAAAGTAAATTTTTTCATTTTTATCAACTAGAAATTCAACAGTGCCTAATCCTTTATATCCAACGCTTTGACACAAAACTATAGCGTAGTTGTAAAGCTTCTCTTTAGTTTGCGTTTTAAGATTTGGCGCTGGGCAAAACTCAATAAATTTTTGAAAATTTCTTTGGAAAGAACAATCTCTCTCAAAAAGATGAATACAGGAATGGCCATCACCCAAAATTTGAACCTCAATATGTCTGGCGCCTTCTATTACTTCTTCCGCAAACACTAGATTAGAACCAGAGAATGACTCTGCCTCTTGTTTTACCAAAGATAGAACTTCAGAGATATCTTCACTTTTATGAACTATTCTCGATCCCCTACCCCCTCCGCCAAAATTTGCCTTCAAAATAATTTTGTTCTTTTTTATTTTTTTAAAAAAATTAAGTATATCCGACTTTTTCTCGATTGGCCCGACCGACAAACATGTTGGTAAATCTAATTTTTGAGCTAGTTTTTTTGCTTTTTCTTTATCACCGAACATCTTTAATATTTTTTCATTAGGTCCAATAAAGACTATTTGATTTTCTAAGCAAGCTGAAGCGAATGATTGGTTTTCACTCAAAAAACCATACCCTGGATGAATTGCTCCTATTTTATTATTTTTTGTAATAGACAAAATTTCATCCATATTTAGATAAGCACTGGGCCCTATCCCACTCAACGCAAATACTTTGGAACAATATGAAAGATGTGTGCCTGATCTATCGTCTTTGCTATAGACCCCATAAGCCTCAATACCCATCTCGTTTAAGGTTTTAGAAATTCTAATTGCTATTTCACCTCGATTAGCAATTAAAACTGATTTAATTGTATTCATATAAACCTCTTCCTAGATATAAAATATCAAATCACTTGTAGATACTTACAGTTTTTGTAGGCAGTTCATCTGCTACATTATCTGGAACAAAAAAATCTCTTATCAATTCGTTGTTGGATATACGATATTTTTCAAAATTAGTTTCACCAGCATCCCTCAAAACAACCTCGTCAATGAAAAAGTTGCCAGTACACAACTTTGGGTCTTTAACTAAAATTTCATAAGCTGCGTCAGCCATTATACTCACATCACGACTGCTTTTCGCCGTATTTTCGCCTCCGAGAACATTTCTTACAGCCGCCGTATCAATAGCGGTTAAAGGCCAAAGAGAGTTTACACCAATTGAGAATTTTTTAAACTCTCGTGCATGCCCAAGCGTTAGAAGACTCATACCCATCTTAGAAATAGTGTATGCAACATGTGGCGCAAACCATTTATCATCTAAATCAAGAGGAGGAGAAAAAGTCAATATGTGCGCGTGATCACTTTTCCTTAAATAGGGCAGACAAATCTTTGATACTAAAAAGGTTCCACGAGTATTGATATCTTGCATCAGATCATATCTTTTCATATCAACAGACCCCGTTGGAAATGGAACTATTGCACTCGCATTATTAATACAAATATCAATTCCTCCAAAATGCTGAACACCCTTCTCTACAGCTGTAACCACGTCATCTTCGAAGCGAATATCACATACAACTGGAAGACATTTTCCTCCTAATTCCTCAATTTCATTTGCTGCTGTAAAGATTGTTCCAGGTAGCTTAGGGTGAGGTTCTGCTGTCTTCGCGGCTATAATTATGTTGGCACCATCAAGCGCCAGTTTTTTAACAACCTCAAGACCAATTCCTCTACTTCCACCACTTATAAAAACAGTTTTCTCTTTAAAATTCATCTGATCCCTCACTTGATCTAATAATTGAAGTAGAATGTATAAGAGTGGCTGCTAGTTCTTGATCAACTCCATATATATTTCCTTCGATATTTATAACTCTTTTACCAATTTTTTTAAACTTGGTTTTGATTGTATTTTCTCCAAGAAGCACTGGCTTATGAAATAATACATGGTGGTTTGTACTGCTTACTCTTTCAATATCTTTTTGACTTCGCAAGATACTAATAAAGGTTGCCTCATCTAGCGCCGCAGAAATCATTCCTCCTTGCACGCCACCATATATATTTTTAGAAGCTTGAGGAAAAATAACCGAAAAAACAAAGCACTCGTTGATCTCTTTTAAAAATTTCAAACTGAAAAGCTTAGCAGCGTTACTTTGACCATCGTGTCCTATTTCGTTCATTTACTATAAGTTCTTGTTAAAATAAAAAAATAAGTGTATTCCGCTACTTATTATCCTACAACAATTTCTTTATTAATGGGACTGTAACTCTGAAAATTTCCAATACTTTTTTTTGCTTCATAATTGCTGGGATGATTTCATTTGTTGCGCTTACAATAGATACATTACTTCCTGCATATACAATAATAAAAAGGGAATTTCTGATTGTAGACACCCAATTACATTGGATTATAACAGCTCTGTTTTTAGGTTTTTCGTTGGGTCAGATATTATTTGGACCAGTATCAGACCGCATAGGTAGAAAAAAATCAGTACTCCTAGGAGTTGGCATTTACTGGATTGGTTGTCTTGTATGCCTAGTGAGTAATACATATTTGATATTTGTTTTGGGAAGGTTTATTCAAGGCTTTGGTATAGGCGGACCTAGAGTTGTTTCACAAGCAATATGCCGAGACTTATTCAATGGGAATAAGTTGGCGAGCATTAACTCATTTATTATGAGTATTTTTATCTTAGTTCCCGTGGTTGCACCACTGATAGGCCAAAGCTTTTTGTTTTTGTTTTATTGGAAGTATATCATCGCATTTTTTATTCTGTTCTCTTTGGTAACGACAAGCGTTCTTATGGTGAATATTGAAGAAACCCTGAAGGAACCCCAAAAAATAAACTTCGTTAATATCTTAAAGAATTTTAAAGAAGTTTTGAAAAACTTAAACTCTATGATTTATATAGTGTGCTTAGGTCTCCTTCTAGGAGGTTTGCTTACATTTATAAATATTTGCCAACCACTCTATCTTAATTATTTTGACATGGGCTCCAAATTTCCCCTATTTTTTGCTCTCATAGCCTCGATGCTTGGTTTGTCATCGTATTTAAACTCAAAATATGTTTGGCAATTTGGTGCAGGTAAAATAGCTCTATCTTTTTCTTTGATGTTGATGATTTGGACATTGATAACTCTTGCATTCCAAATTAATTACTTTTCATTGAATCTTGTCTGGTTCTCGATATTTATAATGATTAGTTTTTCTTTTTTCGGCTTTATTTTCGGGAACTTAAATGCATTAGCTATAAATCCTTTTGGTCATATTGCTGGATACGCATCGTCAATTATTGGATCACTTTCTACGCTCATAGCGATAGTTGTAAGCGGTACAAGTACGACTTTTTTTGATGGAAGTCCTGATATAGTTATTTTCACCTTATCAACGTGCTCTATATTGACTTTTATACTTCTATTCTTTCAAAGGTATTTCGCAGCTAAATAAAATATTACCAATTGATTTACATATCGGAGAGGTCGTTTTTGACCTTATTTTTACTTCTTCGACAACGCTCACTGCAATAAAGAACCTGCTCCCAGTCTTTCTTCCATTTTTTCCGCCAGGTAAAAGGTTTTTTGCAAACTTTACAAATTTTTTCATCCTTCATTTGTATTTTTCTCAATAAAAATTTCTGCCTTCTCAAATATAAGAAGCTTTCTTTCGGAAGACATTCTATCTAGTGTCCTGTGTATAAAGGACAGTCTCGGATTAGATTTATAAAAATCAATATGCTTTTCAATAAAACGCCAATATAAGCCATCTAAAGTATCACACCAATCCCCTTTTTTATAATTACTCATCTTCAAGATATAGTTTGATCCACATGTATAAGGTTTAGTTGACATCAAGCCTCCATCTGAATAGGTGGCCATGCCAAATACATTTGGCACCATTACCCAATCGGATGAGTCGATGTACATCTCCATAAACCAATTATAAGTCTCCGTAGGAGTTATTTCACAAAGATTCATAATATTACTAATTATCATTAATCGAGGTATGTGATGGTTGTATCCATCTCTTAATGCCTTCCTAATAGAGTCATCAAGAGGCAAAATTCCAGTTGTCCCTGTATACCAACTTTCCATAAGTCCTCTTTTATGACCAAAAAAGTTTGATTTAGCTTGGAAATCTCCTTTCTGTTGATATATACCTCTTATGAACTCTCTCCACCCTATTATTTGTCTTAAAAATCCTTCAACCGAGTTTAACGGTAGATTATCTTTTTCATACATATCCAAGGTTTTTTTTACTATTTCGTCAGGAGTAATTAATCCAGCATTGAGTAACAAACTTAAACAACTGTGAAACAGAAAGTTCTTACCTTCCACTAATGCATCTTCATATACTCCGAAGCACTTTAATCTTTCTTCTAAAAATTTTTCAAGTTGAATGGAGGCATCCTCTCTTCGAACAGGGAACCAAATTTCATCAAGTTCTCCTGGATGATCTGAAAAGTGTTGATTTATTAAATCAGAAACGCATTCATGATGCGAAGAGATATTGTACTTAGGAAGCTCAGGAATGACCGTATTTGGTGGAATTTTTTTTCTATTCTCGGCGTCATAAGACCATTTACCACCCACTGGTTTTTGATCATTATCTAGTAAAATATCAAATTTCTTTCTCCCATATATATAAAACGAATTCATTCTAAATTGCTTTGATCCTTTATGAAAATCAGAAAAATCCTTTCTTGAGAACAAAAACATAGGTGAGCCGATGATAGAATATGTAATGCCTTCGTTAGCTAGTGCTTTAAGAAAGGGCAATTCGAAAGACTTATCCTCTATCTCAAATAGATTTAAATTAGCTACTTTCTTGTCATTCAAAAAAGAACAAAGCAATTCTGCGTATGACTGGCTTTTATCCCTTTCACTTAATTTAAAATAATGAACATTTATTCCAGTTGTCCTCAGTTCATCTGCATATTCTCTCATAGAGCATAGAAAAAAATAGATCTTTAGCTTATGGTGCTTCACATATGTGCATAGACCAAAGTCCTCCGCCATAAATACATCGGTGCACCCTTTTTCCTTTAACAATTTAGGGTGAAAAAGTTGATTACCTAAAATCACAAATAAATTCTTCATGTCCCAGAGATAGTCTGATATTGATTATTTTAAAGTTTTCTTAATCTTTTCTTGTGGGGATTAGGAAGAGCAGAACATTTTACAATCTTTTATCAAAAACAATTAATGATTAATAAATTCAATATATTAGATAATAGATCTAAAGGTATAGCCTTAGCCGTTTTTGGCGTTCTGTTGTTAACGCCAGATACTCTATTTATGAGATTATCAGAACTTGAAAAATGGCAATTAGGAGGATGGAGAGGTGTGCTTATGGGCACTACCCTCTTTTTTATCTGGATATTTTCAAGAAGAAAGGAACACAAAAGGGAGTTTCTAACAACATTTTCTATTCCCGGGCTGCTAATTATTGCAGCGATGGCCATTAATTCAGTGAGCTTTACTCTTGGTATAAGCGAAACGTCCGTAATTATTGTTTTAACCGCGCTAGCGACTATGCCTCTTTTAACAGCTTTGTTATCAGTTTTATTTTTAAATGAGCAACAAAACTTAATCTCGTGGTTAATATTAATTTTTGCTGTGTGTGGCATTTCTCTTGCCGTCAGTGGGTCAAATACTGCTGAAAATGCACCTGATGGCTCCGTTATTCTAGGCGCTACATACGGATTAATTTCTGCTTTGGGCATTTCTTTCACATTTACAATGGTCCGAAAATACCAAAACTTATCCGTCATGCCTGCAACGGCTATAGGGTGTATAGTAAGTGGAGTCTTTTGTTTTTATCTATCAAACGAACCGAATTTAAACTTCTCGGCACCCTTTAGTGTTATAATGATGGGAATAATCATTTTACCCTTTTCCTTCGCTTTGCTGCTAATAGCGCCAAAATATACTAGAGCATCTACTGTTAGCTTAATAATGCTCCTGGAGTTAGTATTGGGATCATTTTGGGTATGGCTTGTTATAGATGAGCGGCCATCTCTTCAGATGGTTATAGGCGCTCTTATTGTGACGATTTCTATCATCGCTTATATAAAGATATCCGACATACAAAATAGTTAATAGGTAACTACAGATCTTATAGACTTTCCTTCGTGCAGTAGATCAAAACCCTCATTAATTCTTTCAAAGTCAATAACGTGGGTAATCATTGGGTCGATCTCAATCTTTCCATCCATATACCAATCAACTATTTTCGGCACATCTGTTCGACCTCTTGCCCCACCGAATGCTGACCCTCTCCAACTTCTGCCGGTAACTAATTGAAACGGTCTAGTGCTTATTTCTTCTCCAGAACCTGCAACACCAATGATTATACTTTCTCCCCACCCTTTATGTGCACATTCCAGCGCTGTTCTCATAATATTAACGTTACCAATACACTCAAACGAGTAATCGGCACCTCCTTTGGTCAGATCGACTAGGTGCGAGACTAAATCACCTTTTACTTCGGATGGATTTACAAAGTGCGTCATACCAAAACGGTTTCCCCACTCCTCTTTAGAAGCATTCATATCCACACCAACTATCATTTCGGCACCGATCATTTTTAGACCCTGGATGACATTTAGCCCAATACCCCCTAGACCAAACACCACTGCTCTGCATCCAGCTTCAGCTTTCGCAGTGTTAATTACGGCACCAATTCCAGTTGTAACACCACAGCCTACATAACAAACTTTCTCAAAGGGGGCACTTTTAGAAATTTTTGCTACCGCAATCTCGGGCATAACTGTGTATTGAGAAAAAGTCGAAGTACCCATGTAATGAAAGATAGGCTTACCTTTATAACTAAAGCGACTTGTTCCATCAGGCATTAACCCTTGACCTTGGGTGGTTCTTATCGCTTGGCAAAGATTTGTTTTAGGATTAAGACAATATTCACATTCTCTACATTCGGGAGTGTATAAAGGAATTACATGGTCACCAACCGATACAGAGGTAACATTTTTCCCAATATCAACAATAATACCAGCTCCTTCATGCCCTAATACAGATGGAAATATTCCCTCAGGATCTGCTCCAGATAAAGTATAGGCATCAGTATGGCAAATCCCAGAAGCCTTAATTTCAACAAGAACTTCACCCTCTTTTGGACCCTCCAAATCCAACTCAACGATCTCTAATGGCTTAGAGGCTTCAAATGCAACTGCGGCTTTAGTTTTCATCTCCTTATCCTTTTAATTATAAAAGATGGATCTCATTTTAATCCAGCTATTTTTAGGCCTTCTAGTAGTGTATCTTTTATTATTGTTGGAGCAACTTTTTCATAATCCTCTAATGTCTTGATCTCGGGTCGTTCCCTAAGAAAAGATTTTAGATTTTCTTTGGCAGAATCTAAGTCATTCATTTTTCCATATACCGCAGCCTTCCAGCCAAAGTACCTAGAGTGAGGACTTCGCTCATGAGCTGTATTTAGCCACGTTATTGCATTTTCCCAGTCTTTGAGAGCTATATACAAAAGAGGGAAAAACCCTTCGTAATTTCTTTTAGATTGAGGATCCAGCTCAATTGCTTTATTGACATAGGTCAGCGCTTCTTCGTTCCTTCCAAAATTCGTTAAGGCTTGACCATAAGAAAAATTGGAACGTGGATGGCTTGGATTCAATTCTAATGCTTTTTCAGCTGTCTCAAGCCTTTTATTCAGATCTTTTTTTATGCTATAAGACAGGCTTAATGACGACATCGCGTCAGGATTTTCAGGATCAGTATCAACTGCTTTTTGGGCCATTTGATGAAAGAGCTTAGTGTTTTCTTCTCGCTTATCTTGATGTTCATGACTATAAATCTTTCCTTGCAGCACGTTACAATAGAGAACGTATGCGTCACAAAAGTTTGCATCAAGTTCTATTGCTCTCTTACAATGCTCAATAACCGTATCACCTAATGTTGTTCCAACAAAATCTTGCGTATTGTATATGTTAAGCCCTTGAAGATATTCATCCCACGCGCCAAAGTTTTTCTTCCCTTTAGTGCTCAGCTTTACCTGCTCTTGATCTTTCAAAGCAGGAGAAATTAGTGCGGCTACGTCCCGCGATACTTCATCTTGAACCTCAAAAATGTCTTCAAGCGATCTATCCCATCTTTTTGACCAAATTTGTTTATCATCATCTGCTGAAGTTAACTGTGCTGTAATTCGAACTTTATTTCCCGCTTTTCTTACACTTCCTTCAACCAAATACCTTGCTCCAAGTGCTTTCGATATTACGTCCGATTTCTCAGTAGTGTTTTTAAAAGAAAAACTAGAGTTCCGCGAGATAACGGGAAAAGTTTTCCACAATGAAAGGTTGGCAATTATATCCTCTGTGATCCCATCAGCAAAATACTCCTGTTCTTCGTCATTACTCAAGTTTTTAAAAGGAAGAACCGCAATGGCTGGGGGCTTGCCATCATCACTATCATCATCAAGTCTCTCTTCTTTCTTAGCCTCTCTTTTTTCGAGATTATTAAGCGCTAAATCGAATGCGTGAACATCTGTATTTTTTACTCGTTGCTCACCAATATCATTGAATAAAAACTCTGTCTTTTTATTCACAAAATCATGTATGCTTTTTGACAAACATACACCGCCAGGTTGCGAAAGTGCCTCTAGACGTGCCGCAACATTTACGCCGTCGCCATAAAGATTGTCGCCCTCTACTATAACGTCTCCCATATTTATACCAATTCGAAAATGCATTTCGCTATCTTCGGATACACTGGAATTTCGTTCAGAAATTAACTTTTGAAATTCAGACGCACAAACTACTGCGGAAACTGCACTTTGAAACTCTGCAAGAACCGAGTCACCCGCCGTATTAAAAACTCGGCCACCGTGCTCTTTAAATAAATTATCTAGAATTTCTCTGCATGATCGAAAACTTTTAAGAGTTTGATCCTCATTCTTCTCCATAAGTTTACTGAAACCAACTACATCCGTTACAAAAATAACAGCAATTTTTCTATCAATTTTATTTTCGTTCATTCTTTTTAACCAAAATTAGTAATATTGAAGTTTACTACAAATATAGAAAAACCCAAGAGGATTAGCAATAATCCAAATGCGACCTCTAATAAAAATATCTTTTCTTTATAGAGTTTCAGCAAGCTTTTAAGAGTTACTAAAAACACAATGGTAACATAGACACTTACATCAATAAACCCAGCGATAATTGCCATTAACACGTGAATAGACATGCTTTGCTCTGGAGACAAAAATTGACTAAACAAAGAAGAGAAAAAAGCCAGTATTTTTGGGTTCAGGATTGCTATACCAAAACCATCTCTAAAATGATTTAATGTGGTGCCTACTGATTTCGCTTTATATTCCCCTAAATTTGATAAGTCTTTTTTTGACAGGACCTGCCGGAGTATTTGAAAACCTATCCACACTAAGAATAGTGCACCTAAAATTTGTACAAACAAAAATATCTTTGGAAAACTAATTAATATAAAACTTAAGCCGATCGCTGAAACAAGAGCATATATAAAAATGCCCAAGCCATGACCTGCTGCGGCATAAATGCCTGCACTTCTACCGTCAGCAACTGCGTGTCGTAAAATCACTATCAAGCTAGGACCTGGAGAAGCAGCACCCATAAGACAAATTAAAATAAGATATAACCAACTTTCAATACTCAACTTTTTTTCCTATTTTCTTTTCAACAGCAACTCTGTAGGACTTCAAAAACCATTCAATAAATAAATCTTTATCTTCTAAAATTTCAGAGGGAAGTGACCAGTTTGATAGCGAGATATCTTTTCCATTTTTCTTGTATGTAAATGGTTTAGATAAAGCAGATTTATAATCATTTATATTTGATTGATCAACTTTCATGAAAATTTCTGAGCGCAGTATCAGCGCTACAGCGAGCTCATTTTTAAATAATCCATACCCACCAAACATTCTTTTAAAGGAGATGCCCTCTTCGCCAGCTAGAAGATCCAAAGTATGTTCGAGAGTTTCCTGGTTTGACATTTAATATTTAATAAATAGTTTTCATAAAGTTTTTTTATTGTCTTTAGACTTATAAAAAATAAAGATCCCGGCAAGGATTATAATGGATCCTCCAAATAGTGTACTAAACTTAGGGATCTCACCAAAAAAAACGAACCCCATGACACTAGCCCATAGTAAGGCGGTATATCTAAATGGAGAAACAAATGTTACTTCACCATATCTCATAGCAGCAACCGATGCAGTATAACCAACAGAAACGAATATAGCCGTATAAACTATAAAAAAGGAATTTCTTACTTCACCGAAATGAACGGTGTCTTTACTTAATAAAAAGCTAACTATTGTTAGCATTAGCGCACTGTAGAAAGCTATTATATTTGATGGGATATTTTTATTTAATCTTACAGTTATTAAGTCACGTGCTGATAAACAAAAAACCGCAACCAATGCATGAATTGTAAAGAAGTTAAAATCTGATGCTCCCGGACGAATAATTATGACTGCACCTAAACATCCAACCAAGACAGCAATCCATTCGTGCGTTTTTGGTGATTGCCGCAAAAAAGTGAATGATCCTAAAAGAACCATCAGAGGAATTAGTTGGAGAATAGCATTAGCATTGGCTACATTCATATTAAATAGAGCTGCCAAGAAAGCATAAGTCATAATAACTTCTAGAATAGATCTTATTGTTATTACGATTCGATCTTTCCATTCTGTTATAAAAAAAGATGCTTTACTAATATAGCAGTAACAAAAGAGAAAAAAGGTTACCAACAGTCCTCTTAAAAATGTTATTTGAAACATTGAAATCTCAGATGAAAGAAATTTCATGAAAATGTCACTCATCACGTAGCAAGCTGCTGCAAGAGAGATTAGAAATGCTCCCTTTGTGTTCTCACTAATCAACTATAAAATACCTTTCAATTGAACAAAAAAACCGCGCAAGTCCTAAAACTGAAAGTTAGAGTGGAAAGTTCATGAAGGAATTACCTTCCCATCATAAGCAAAACAATATCCATTGTCATCCACAGAAAGGCTTTCAATAACTTTCATCATCATCTCAACAGACTCTTCCGGCGAAATAGTTTCAGTAGTATTTTGAAATTTTTCTGTAAACCTTGTTTTAACTGTACCTGGATGCAGACCTACACATATAGCATTTTTATTTCTCCTATTTATCTCTATGGAAGAAGTTTTAATGATTTGATTTAGAGCAGCTTTAGATGACCTATACGAAATCCATCCACCAAGTCTATTATCGGTTATGGATCCAACTCGAGCAGAAAGATTAACGAATACACTAAATTTTGTCTTATCCAATTTTTTAGAAAAATTCTTTAATAATAAGGCTGGTCCAATTGCATTAATCGTCATCATATCAATCATTGATTTTTGTTTGACAGCATTAATCGTTTTCTCAGGCCCTATTTCAGTGGTTTGCAAAACCCCTATCGCGTTAATAATCAAATTGAAAGAGCCTTCTATTGATTCAGAAAATTTTAATATTTTTTCTTCGTCTGAAATCTCAAACCCGTTAAAGGATCGGCTCAATTTTATCACATTTTCGATACCGAGCTTATTTTCTAAGAACTTGCTAAATGCTAAGCCTATTCCCCCACTGGCACCAAATATTAAAGCTCTACCATTGTATTCATACATGACTATCTAACCAGATCCTAACTCGGCCTTTATTTTGTTAGCCTGCAACGATAAAATCGACATATCTTTTACCATTTGACCAGGTCTGTCCATTGGTTTTCCTTCATATCTAGGAATTATATGGAAATGCAGGTGAAATACCTCTTGTCCCCCATCAGCTTCACTAAATTGTTGGATTGTTATACCTGTTGCATTCATTGCTTTCTTGGATGCGACTGCAAGTTTTTTTACTACTTTAATCACAGCACACAGATTTTCATTATCAATATCCAAGATGTTTCTTGCACTCGCCTTTGGTATAACAAGAAAATGGCCTGGTGATCTAGGCATTATATCCATAAAGGCTAAGACCATTTGGTCCTCATAAATTTTTTCTGCAGGCAATTCGCCTCTGATAATTTTTGCAAAAATATTTTGTTCATCGTAGTTCATCTCAAGATCCTTTTTTAAAAAATTGAACTTTCTACTAACCTTTTCGTGTACTTATTTTTTGAAAGTCTTAATAGTTTTGTGGGAGTTCCCTCGTCAACAATCTTACCATCTTTCATTACTACCATTCTATGGGAAATAGTTGATACTAATTCTAAATCGTGACTTATAAATAAGTAAGATAAATTAAGATCTTTTTGTAAATCAATTAACAACTTAATTATCTGTTTTTGAACAGCTGCGTCCAAGGATGATGTTGGTTCATCTAAAATTAGGAGCTTTGGTTCCATAATTATCGCTCTTGCAATTGCGATGCGCTGGCGTTGCCCACCAGAAAACTCGTGGGGATACCTTTCGAGAGTAGCTTTGTCAAGGTCTACTCTTCTAAGAGCTAATCCTATTTTCTCTTCCACCTGTTCTTTAGAAAATATACGATGAGAAATTATACCTTCACCGATAATATCACGAATTGAAAGCCTCGGTGAAAGAGATGAAAAAGGGTCTTGGAAAACAATCTGTACATTACGTCTATAGTTTTTTAGCTTATCCTTTTTTCTGCACACAACTTCAGGAAGATATAAATTTATGTCTCCTTGATAATCTATCAACTTAAGTATGGATAGAGCTAAGCTGGTTTTACCACTACCACTTTCACCTACAACTCCAAGTGTCTCACCAAATTTAATACTCAAGGAAACTTTATCTAATGCATAAAAGTCTTTAGACGAAGATCTAAATAAGCTTCTAGGGCCTTTATACTTAACTGATAAGTTTTCGGCTGATAATAGAACCTTTGAAGCATTAAACTTTGATTTTGTGATTTTAATTTTTGGCTTGATTAAGTCTTTGGTATATATATGAGCTGGCCTTTTAAAAATAACTTTGGTTTTACCACTTTCAATTATCTTTCCATCTTTCATAATATATAAGCGATCGGCCAAATTTTTAACAATCTTTAAATTATGCGTTATGAACAATATTGAAAGATCGTAAGAAGCTCTTAAGGAGTGTAACAAATCAAGGATCTCTTTTTGAATGGTTACATCTAAGGCGGTAGTAGGCTCATCTGCTATTAGAAGCTTTGGATTGTTTGAAAGCGCCATGGCAATCATTACTCTTTGACGTTGGCCACCTGATAATTGGTGTGGATAATGATTAAAACGCCTCTCTGGATCATCAAGTTTTACATCTTTCAATAAAGCGATAACTTTATCTTTAAGATCAACATTTGATATGCTTGTATGTGTGGTTATACACTCTCCAATTTGTTTACCTATAGTGTGAAGAGGATTAAGAGATACTAAGGGTTCTTGAAATATAAAACCTATTTCCTTTCCACGAAACATTTTTAAAGAGTTATGATCGGATAAATCATAGGTTAGATCTAGCCACTTTCCTTTACCTGAGGCTTTTATAGCCGAGGGCAATAACCCAACTGTAGAAAGTGCAGATAACGACTTTCCTGACCCAGACTCTCCTATTAATGCAACGAATTCTCCTCTCGAAATATTAAAATTTACATTAGAAACTAACTTTTTAGATCCACCATTCAGACCATTTAAATAAATACATAAGTTGTCTAAGCTTAATAAATTTGTGCTCATACAAATGTCTTTCTCGGATCAAAAGCATCTCTTATGCCTTCAAAAATAAAAACCAAAAGCGCAAGCATTATAGAAAATACAAAGAACGCACTTAAGCCCAACCAGGGGGCTTGAAGGTTTTGCTTTGCTTGCATCGTGAGTTCACCAAGCGATGGGTACGAAGCGGGCAACCCAAATCCTAGAAAGTCAAGTGCTGCTAAAGACCCTATAGACCCTGTAAGTATAAATGGCACTAAGGTGAGCGTTGCAACCATCGCATTGGGCAATAAATGTTTAAAAATAATTGACCCCGTTGAAACACCAAGAGCCTTCGCTGCCATCACATACTCAAAGTTTCTAGCTCTTAAGAATTCAGCTCGCACAACACCTACCAACGCTGTCCAACTGAATAAAGTTATTAATAGCATTAGCATTAAAAAATCTATTCTCAAAAAGGCTGACAAAATAATTATTACATAAAGGGATGGCACAGAATTCCATATTTCTATGAAACGCTGCGTGAATAAATCAATTTTCCCACCAAAATAACCTTGAATGGCACCTGCAAAGATACCAATCACACTAGCAAAAAAAGTAACGGTTAATCCAAAAATCACGGAGATACGAAATCCATAGATTATTCTTGCTAAGACATCTCTTGCTGTATCATCAGTACCAAGCCAATGCTTACTGTCCGGTGGAGATGGGGCCGGTTCATTTAAGTCTGCAATTGTATTATGATTGAAGCGGATAAGAGGCCATATTATTAGTCCATTATTTGTACTGTTTTTATAACCCTCAGATATAGTTGTTTCAGGTGAGTTCCAACATTCATCATTGCCTCCAGTCAAAATTAGACATTGTATTTCTATATCAGCGTATATTGCCTCTGTTTTCAAGTCACCACCAAACTCAACTTCAGAATAAAAGTTAAATATAGGGAAGTATGCCTTGTCTTGAGACTTAATATATAACGGTTTGTCATTTGCCAAGAAATCTGCAAATAAAGATAGAAAAAAAAGTAATCCAAAAATGATGGCTGAAAAAAAGGCACGCCTATTTTTTCTAAAGTTTTCCCATCGTTTCCAATTAAGTTGTTTGCTCAAGATTGTCTCTTTTCAAAATCAATTCTTGGGTCAATCCAGACGTACATTAAGTCTGACAGAAGTCCTACCACCAATCCTAATAGACCAAAAATGTAAAGAGTACCGAATACTACCGGATAGTCTCTTGATACTGCGGCTTCAAAACCCAAACGACCCAGTCCATCTAAAGAGAAAATAGTTTCTATTATTAGAGATGATCCAAAAAAAACGGAAATGAAAAGCCCAGGAAACCCAGCAATTATAATTAACATCGCGTTTCTAAAAACATGGCCATACAATACTTTTCGATCACTTAAGCCTTTGGATCTTGCGGTCGTTACGTACTGTTTCTTTATTTCGTCTAAAAAAGAGTTTTTCGTTAGTAGCGTCAACGTAGCAAAAGCTGAAACTGTGGATGCCAATACTGGCAGAGCAATATGCCAAAAATAGTCTTTTATCTGCTCAAAAAAAGACATATTTTCAAAATTTGATGACACTAATCCTCTAATAGGAAATAATTGTAAATAGGAGCCACCGGCAAAAAGAACCAAAAGAAAAATTGCAAATAAAAATCCGGGAATAGAGTATCCAATTATAATAAGCGTAGATGTCCAGTTGTCAAAACTTGAACCATCCAGTAAAGCTTTTCTTATTCCTAAGGGAATAGATATCATGTACGCCAAGAGAGTTGTCCATAAACCTAATGATATAGAAACGGGCATCTTTTCTATTACAAGTTCTATAACCGAAATTGAGCGGAAGTAGCTATCTCCGAAGTCAAGCGTAATATAATCGAACATCATTGAGAAGAAGCGTTCCCAAAGCGGCTTATCAAAACCAAATTGTGCTTCCAGTTCATCAATAAAGTCTTTTGGTAACCCAACCGATCCTTTGTATGGCCCAGTCCCATCACTCGTTTTTATTTCTTGAGCACCCCCACCAATACTATCAAGAAAAGAGCTATTTTTTTCTAAATCACTTATTATTTGTTCGACAGGACCACCCGGAACAAACTGTACCAAAAGAAAATTGATACACATTATCCCTATGAGCGTAGGGACTATAAGGATTAATCTTCTAAAGATATAACTAAGCATTTTTTATGGTTATTTTAGAGCACCTTTTTCCTTTAAATCATTATATTTGTCAGAATTTATCCACCATGTATCTAGCACACCAATATCATATGGTGGCAACGCTTTAGGATGCTCATACATGTCGTAATAGGCAATTGTATGTTTATTCTTAAACCACTGGGGCACCCAAATAACTTTATTTCTTAAGATCCTGTCTAATGCCCTGATTGCAAACCCCAATTGTTCCCTGGACTCTGCCGCTCTAACTTCTTTAATAATTGCGTCGACACCCTGGTCTTTGATACCGGTTAAATTAAATATGGAAAAATCAGCTGATTCAGATCCAAAATACTGTTCTAGCTCAGAACCTGGAGTTAATTGGGTACTTAAGAAACCAACCAGTATATCAAAATCGAATTTCCTACGCCGATCTGTCATCTGTGCATTATCGATTTTAGTATTGACGGCATTGATACCTAGCTTTTTTAAATTTTCTATATAAGGGTTAATTATACGGTCGAATGCCTGACTATCGTTCAATATCTCAATATCGAGGGTTTTACCTTCAGCGTTTCTTCGCAAACCGTCGTCACTAACCTCCCAACCTGCATCGTCCAATAATTTTGATGCCTGCCTCAAGTTTTTTCGATCAAGCTGTTTTAATGATGATTTAGGAAATGTAAAAACTTCTTCGCTAAAGTTATTCGCGTCTAAGATAGACTTATATTTGCTAAGAATTTTTAGTTCTTGATTTGTTGGCAACCCTGAGGCCTTGAGGTCACTATTGTCCCAAAATGAATTTATGCGTTCATAAAGACCATAAAAAAGAGTGCTATTAGACCATTCAAAGTTGAACATTAACCCGATGGCTTTTCTAACCTTAATATTTTGAAATTTTTCTCGTCTCAAATTAATAACAAATGATTGCCCGGAGGATAAATTTCCGTCTGGAAGAGTCGTTTTCTTAACCCAATTCTTTTCTAATGCAGGGAAATCATAACCGGTAGCCCATATTTTTGAAGATGCTTCATTCCTGAAAGTATATGTACCAGCTTTAAAACCTTCGAATGCCGAATTATAGTCTGCAAAATACTCGATTCTGAATTTATTGAAGTTGTATCGACCCTTATTAATTGGGAGATCATTACCCCAATAAGTTGCGTTCTTTTTATATATAATTTGTTTCCCAACATCTACTTTATCCAAGATGTAAGGCCCTGAACCTAAAGCAGGAGTGAGTGTTGATGCCTCAAAATCCACTTTATTATCTGTAAAGTATTTTTCCGAAAAAATTGGTAACCCACCAACCGTATTAATTAAATCTCTTTTAGGTACATCATCATTAAATGTAAATTTTATTTTTAAGTCAGAAATTAACTCTGCATTTTTCACATCTTTTTCCAAAACAGCTCTGAAAGATGGAAGTCCTTTTTGTTTAAGTAAATAATAGGAGAAGAGTACATCCTGTGCAGTTAAAGGAGATCCATCAGAAAAAGTCACGTTATTTCTAAGTGTGAAAATAACCCATGAACGATCCTCCGGATATTCAATCTCCTTTGCAATTAAACCGTAAGCTGAGTCTATTTCGTCTGCAGTACCTTCCAGTAGGCTTTCAAAAAATATTGAAGAGTACGCTCCTGCTCTACCCTTTCTTGTGTATGGATGCATTGAGTCGAATGAACCAAACGCCCAAAAAGAAATTTCTCCTCCTTTTGGCGCATCTGGGTTCACGTATGACAAATGTTTAAAGTCTTTCTCATACTTTAAATCTCCAAAAGTTGAAATACCGTGAGAAATAATATCGCTTTGAGCCAGACAGTAATTTGTTGATAGGCAAAAAAATAATACCGTAACGAAAGATTTGATTTTATCCATTGAAATTTTCCCTACTTATGATTAAGTCGTAATCAGATCCGCTACGCTCGAATATAGTAGTATTATATTTGGATTCCAACTATTCGTACCAAAATGAAAACTAAACGTATTACTTCTCTTCTTTTTTTATCTTTATTCTTATTTGCAAACTTCGGTTACGCAGAGATAAAGAACATAGGAAATAGTGAAATAAAGAGACTGATGTCGTTAGGCATACCACTTATCGACGTTCGACGTAGAGATGAATGGATTTCTACCGGGGTTATCGAAAACAGCTACCTGCATACGTTCTTCGATATAAATGGAAAATATGACCTTGAAAGTTTTATAACCAAAATTAAGAAGATTTCAAATTCTGAAAGGGGAATAATACTCTTTTGTAGATCTGGAAGAAGAACCACTGCAATTGCAGAAACGTTGGAGAAAACAAATGATTTTCCTGCAATCTATAACACAAAGGGAATAAAAGCTTGGATTTTAGAAGATAATAATGTTATAGAATATCAATATAATCAATAATTTGCGTATAATTTTTAATTGGACTTATATCCGATACAAATTGTAAAAATGACTTACTAACGCTTTTACATTTTTTTCATTCGTGGCACTGCCAAAAATATATTTATCTGGCCGTATGATAAGGCCAACTATTTTTCTTTTCACTATCCAGTCCCTCAAAAACCCTTTAGCAGTTTTTCTTAATAATATTTTATTATCAATACCAGCATCACTAAACGCGTCTTCTTTTAAAGCTAAAAAAACAAACTCATACCCAAGGGTATCATCACTTCTCTTATCGCTTTCGACAAATTGAGGAAAAAGCGTACCTGATAACGAACAATTATAAAAAAATCCCTTCGTTAATCTCGGTTTAGGAAAATCAAATAATCGCATACTTTGTGATTTTTCTGATTTTTTTAGAATATCTGGGTTGGACATTATTTTGCCGACCTCAGAAGCTAACTTGATAAATGCTGATACATGCGGAATTCTCTCTCTTTGATAGTTATTTAAGTCATGAGAAGAAAGCTTATTGTTGACAAACCCTTTTAAACGCCATGCCAATACTGCCACGTCACGAATACCAGCGCACATGCCTTGTCCAAGAAAAGGAGGAGAAAGATGTGCACTATCTCCAGCTAAAATTATCCTATTTTTATACCATTTCTTCTTAAGTATTGACCTAAATATATAGAGTTGGCTTCGCTCAATCGTTGCGTTTTTCTTTTCTATCCATTTGCTCAAGAATTTCCAAATAGATTTGCTTTTTAAAAACTCTTTCTCATTATCACCAGGCAATATTTTTACTTCCCACCTTCTTCTTTTTTTGCTTATGTAGCACCTGGTAACTGGTCTTACTTTATCACAGTGCTGGACGGTAAAATCTGGCAAATTCTTTATGTTTTGGTATCTATTATCGACTTTTAGGTCGAGGACTAAAAACTTTTCTTTTAATCCATAATCCTTTATTTCTTTCCCAATACAGTCGCTAGTAATTGAGTTCGCTCCGTCACAACCTACTAGGTATTTGCAATGGAGTATAAGCTCTTTCTTAAGTTTTTTACTATATGATTTTACGGTTACTAAATTATTATCTTGAAAAATTTTTTGTGCTTCATAGCCCAAAAAGCTTACAAAATTTTTATCCTTCTCAGCGTTATACCTCAAAAGCTTTTCAAGCTGTGGTTGGTGGAAATACCAACTTTTTTGCCATCCCAGCTCTCCTATCGCGTTCGATCCTTTTCTTTCCATTAAAACAGTGTCTTCATTATCTACAAAATGCATTCCCTTGGTACCTATTCGTGAAATCTCAGAAATTTTCTCACTAAGATTAACCATCTGGAAAATACGCATTACTTCTTCATCAAAATGTATTGCTCTAGGCAATGGGTAGATATCTAAATTTTTATCTATTACGGCAACGCTTAAACCTAATTTTGATAAAAATATCGAGAGTAAAGCGCCGACAGGACCGTAACCAATAACGATGCAATCAAAATTTTTTTTCATATGTGTTTTAAGTTAAATTTCTTCTGCTTTTTTGTTTGGCACCTTTTTACCATTCTCCATGATGTAATGACCAAAGTTGTCTATTTCTGCCATTTCACAAAAAATTTCTATACGATGCTTGTCTGGGTCTAGAACGTAGAAACTCCAATTTTCTCCCCATGTACCATCACCTTTGGCTTGATATGCGCTGTGGAGAACTGGTCCTCTTACAATCTCAAGAGACATTTCTTTAGCTCTTTCTAAATGCATATCAAAGCTTTCTTTATTGGGGCACTCAAATGCGTAATGGTGAATTCCGGCAGGACCTGAATTAAATACTTTTTCTGGGTAGGCTCTATTAGGGTCATGCGTCAGAACAAGATCGTGATGTTGCTTACCAAGTCTCATAAACGCCATTTCAAATGGTATAGCAGGGTTTTCGTTAGCGTAATGTCTCTCCGACAGTTTAAGCCCTAGAAATTCTCTATAAAAGTGTAATGAGGCATCCACATTGCTCACCTCCAAGGAAACATGCTGACACTTAATAACCTTTAATTCATCAACTATCTGTTCATTTTTCATTATGAAACCTCCTAATTAATCTACCCTAATAGCCTAATTAAAAACAAACTTATACCTGGAAATATAAATAGTATTCCAACCCTAATAAGATCGCTTATCAAAAATGGCAAAACCCCAATAAACGTATCTGAAATCGGAACATTTTTTGCCATTTTATTAATAATGAAAACATTTAAGCCAACTGGTGGCGTTATAAGACCCACTTCTACAACGATTAAAGTTAGAATACCAAACCAGATTGCAACCTCTTCAATACTCATACCAAAATCCAATTCAATAATAATTGGAAAAAATACCGGGATCGTCAGTAGTATCATGGCTAAGCTATCCATAAGACATCCGAGAAAAACATATAAAACTAAAATACAAAATACAACTAGGTATGGCGAGAGCTGATTAGTAATTACAAATGTTGCCAATTGATTAGTTATTTGGGTAAGCGCAATAAAAGAGTTAAAGAATTCTGCCCCCAACAATACTAAAAAAATCATAGCGGATGTTACTGCTGTGTCTTTAATAACCTCTATCAAATCATTAAAATTAAACCCCCTTGTGAATAGAGCCATAATTCCAGTGCCAGCTGCACCAATTGAAGCACCCTCTGTAGGCGTAAACCAACCAAGATATATACCTCCAATAACAAGAAAAAATATAACAAGTATTTGCCAAACTTGCCCAAATAAACTCAGTCTCTGTCTCCACCCCACATAGCTTGTGGGAGGTCCAGAATCTGGTTTTATCCTAACAAAAATAGCTATTGCTATTAGGTATCCGATGGCGGCAAGAATTCCAGGGACAAACGCTGCTAAAAACATTTTAGCAATATTTTGTTCTGTTAGTATTGAGTAAATAATCAAAATAACTGATGGAGGTATCAAAATGCCTAAAGTGCCTCCAGCAGCTAAGGCCCCAGTACTCAGCGACCCGGAATAACCCATTCTACGGAGCTCTGGAAGAGCCACACGGCCCATAGTAGCAGCCGTTGCAAGAGATGAACCGCAAATGGCTCCGAACCCAGCACAAGCGCCAACGGCAGCCATAGCAACTCCACCTCGTCTGTGTCCAAGGCAAGCACCAGCAAACCTAAATAAAGATTCACTCATTCCTGCCTTAGACGCAAAATTTCCCATCAGTAAAAAAAGAGGAATAACGGTAAAGGAATAATTAGAAAAAAGGTGCCATGCACTTGTCTTTACTTGAGACATAATGGGCAACCAACCCGCTATAAAAATTGTCCCTGAGCAGCCTACGACTAACATTGCTAAACCAATCGGAACCCTCACAGCCAATAAGGAAAAAAGAATTGGGAAAGCTAATATGCCTAGGTAAAGTCTATCCATGATAAATAGCTGCTATTTTAAAGCCGATTTGAAAAATATTACTGACGTATAGAGGCAGGTTATCGATAGGACACCGAAAGAGATTACAGCTGGAATAAAAGGAATCCAAACAGGAATTTGAAGCAACATTGTTTGTTCATTATATTTGTACATGTCTAAGGTTCCGTATACCATTCTCCATGTAAAAAAAGATGAGACTAAAAAAAACAAAAAAGCACCAAGCCCATTTAAGCTATTTTTGATTTTGTTCGATAGGTTAATTGTAAAAAAATCTACAATCACATTACCGTTCTTAAATTGACAAAGTGGTAGAAATGAAAACATTGCAACAGCACAGCCCATTTCTACAAGTTCAAAATCTCCTGTTAGGGGCTTGTCGAACATTGTCCTTCCAGCAATAGAAATAAAATTTATCAGTACTATGACAACAAGCACTAAACCTCCGCAAATTGCTAGATAAGTTACAAGTTTAAGTAAAAAGCGCCCAAAAATATCATTTGGGCGCTCAGTATCTTCAATATCCAAGAAGGTATTTTTACTTATCATATTTCGAAATTAAGTCTTTCGCAGTTTTAACAAGCATTGCACCATCCAAGCCACGATCATTAGCAGATTTTATCCAATCCTTTTCAAGTCCTTCGCCAGCCGCCTTCATTTCTGCAAGAGGACCTCCTGATAGAGAATGTATAGTTCCACCTGCATCTAATGCTAACTTCCTAGCTGGAACCTCAAAACCGTCCCAAAGTTGTCCAGCAAGCTTTGCAAGAGCGAGACCAGCATTATTATCGATGACCTTTTTGTGTTCATCACTCAGAGACTCATACTTTGCTTTATTCATTAAAAACAAAAATGGTGTCGTATAAAGACCTCTTGACCCTGAAACTGTTGTGTGTGCTTTAGTCAACTCGTGTAGTTTAAAAGAAGGCATAATTTCCCAAGGTACAACCATTCCATCGATCACGCCCTTAGATAATGCTCCGGCAACTGCAGGAACAGGCATTCCTACAGGAGTAGCACCTAAACCTTCAAGCATTTTAGTAATCACTCTTGTAGGACCACGCATCTTCATTCCATTTAAATCAGCCGCAGACTTTATAACTTTTTCCTTAGTATGGATTTTTCCTGGAGCATGGCAAAAGACAGCCAAAACCTTATAATCCTTAAGATCAGAGGCAGCTACAGTATCCACGTATTCTTGAAGAGCTTGTGATGTCGCTTCTGCTGAAGCTGGCATAAATGGTAATTCAAAGGCCTCCAAATGTGGAAATCTTCCTGGCGTATAGCCGGCAACAGTCCAAACGATGTCCACAACACCATCCCTCACTTGATCAACGAGTTGCGGTGGTTTCCCACCCAATTGCATTGCAGGATAAATCTCAACTTTTATTTCACCGTTAGACTCCGCTAATACCTTTTCGCTCCATGGCTTAACAAACTTTGCATTAGAATTAGCAGGCATTGGTGGAAATGAATGGAACTTTAGTACTACTTCCCCCGCGTATGCAGATATTGAAAGAAACAATACAGAAGCAGATGCTACTAAAAATCTCAAAAATAATTTCATTTAACTTCCTCCCCAGATGTTATTAAATTATAAATTTACAATAACTATACACTTTAAAAACTAAATATCTCATCATTATTCAATAAATCTGCTAAATAATGAAGATTATTTTTCGTGTAGATTGCAGAAACTAATTTATCAGGTCGAATTAAAACAACACTATTTTCTGGCACCCTTGGATTAGAGTTTTCTAATAGATTATTCGAATCTCGAATAACTTCATATCGGCTTGGAAAGATCATGCATGATTGATGCAATAAAACAACAACTTTACAGGTCTTTGAAAGTTTATTGAGCCACTTTTCGAAACTAATATAGGCATCAATGTTTTTTATATAAAAGACTAAAGAAAACTTGTTTCCTAGCACATCATCCAAATAAGACTCTTTACCTTTTATATTTTCCACTAGGGGTTGTGGAAATAGCGTTCCAATTAATTTTTTATCATTTCTTGTATTTTTCCCATGAAAATAAATTATTCCCCTGCTTATTTTAGGTTTGGGCCGATACTTCATTTGAGAAACATAATTAAGTAACGTTTTGTTTATTTTTATCAGCCTGAAAAAAGATACGATAAAAAACGAACTAAATCTGTTTTTTGGCACCATTATTTGACCCATTCTTATCGCCAAATTAATTAGAGCCCAACAATGTTCTTTTCTCTCAAGAAAATAGGTTTCTAATATATCTTTTGATTTTGGTTTTTTTATTGCCAGTGCTAACTTCCACCCCAGATTGCCAACATCTCTAATTCCACTATTCATTCCCTGCCCAGCGAAAGGAGGAGACAAGTGCGCTGCATCGCCTGCAATTGCTACAGATTTTTTTTTCCATTCTGAAGATATCAAAGCATGGAATTGATATACCTGTGATCTTCTAATCTTTGCATTTCCATCTTTTCCTACACTTACTAAAAGTTTTCTTATGAAATCTTCACCTAATTTTTCAGAGCTCTCTCCATCCTTCAATTTAAACTCATATCTTCTTATACCATGAGGCCCAGGTAAGGTTATGGATGAACGCTTTGGGCTGCAATACACTTGCGTGTGTCGGAAAAAATTACATGTTTTATCTACATCAACCACTAACCAATTTTGATTAAAACTACTGCCTTTCATTATTGCGCCAATTAAGCCTCTAACGGTTGACTGCCCACCATCACAACCCACGAGATACTTTGCCTGAAAGCTTTTTTTTAATCCCTTACTATCTACAAAAGACGCTGTAACACGATTTATCTCATTTTTTATAGAGACCAGCGTATGTGAAAAATTAATGTTAACATTTTTTTGTTTCTCTAAGTGTTTCCATAAAGTCCTTTCAAAGGTCGGCTGATCAAAAGCATTCCTTTTAAAGAAACCATTTTCACGTGAATTCGGCTCAACTTTCAAAAAGAGCCTACCTTTTGCATCATAGTAATGTGATCCATAATTTTGAGAAACATTTCTCAGTACAGCTTGATGCAATGAAAAGCTTTGAAGAATTCGAAGAGACTCATCATCTATAGAAACCGCTCTTGGTTCTATAACAGTACTTTTATTCTTCTCAAAAATACCTACCTTAATACCATAGTTATTAAGCAACCCACATAAAACAAGGCCCGAAGGACCCATTCCAACAATAATTACGTCGAATTTTTTTTTCACAGTAAAGTTAAAAAGTGTTTACAGGATAATGCTTTCGTCAAGCACGGGGTTAACAAGCCGACCAACACCCGAAATGTCAACCTCTACGATGTCTCCATTTTTCATATACAAAGGAGGATCTCGCCTATCCCCAACACCACCAGGTGTTCCCGTTACTATAATATCTCCTGCGACTAAAGGAGTAAAAGACGAAATATAGGAGACAATCTCGGGTATTTTGAAAATTAATTGATCGAGCTTAGCTTCTTGCATAACCTCACCATTCAATATTGTTTTAATTGACAGGCTTTGATAATCTTTAATAGAGGACTCGAGCGTTAAAAATGGGCCGCAACCACCTGTTTTAGAAAAGTTTTTTCCGGGGACAAATTGACTTGTATGTCTCTGATAATCTCTAATGGAAACGTCGTTATAACAAGTATATCCCGCGATACTTTTCATAGCTTCTTCAGTTGAAATATTTTTACCTCCCTTTCCAATTACCACAGCTAACTCACCTTCAAAGTCTACTTTATCGGATAAAGCAGGCTTAATTACCGCCTCTCTATGAGCCAATTGGCTTTCTGCAAATCTCGTAAAAATAGTGGGATATTGGACCTCTGGTCTATCAGTTTCTTTTCTATGGTTTTCATAATTCAGCCCAATACAAAATATCTTTCCTGGATCTGGAATTACGGGCAAAAATGTTATATCAGCAGGATCATAAGCAGTAACATTAGCTAAATAGCCTTCTAATTCTTCTGTATTATCTGGAATAGTTCCAAAATAAATAGCTTCCTTTAAGCTTGAGGAACCTCCTGCCAACTGATACGTCAAGTCATAAACCTTACCATGATGGAAAGCTCCAAAACAGGTTTCACCTAGTCTAACAAAACTTACATATTTCATAAATTTCCTCCATTACGAGCGCATTATTGCACTACCCCATAAATTTAAAGTTCTTGGTTCATGGGGCCATTTTTTAATTTTCCTATCATGAATAATTTCTAACTCACCAGAAATTTCTATTTTGTTTCCATCAAGATCTTCAATGAATGCAAATAGATTATTTCCAGGCCCATGACGACCTGGCCCCCAAATCAATTCAATTTTCTGCTTAGAAAAATGGTCGCACCAATTTTTTATCCATTCCCATGTGCCTGCTTCAAAACTAAAGTGATCTAAACCAGATTTATTGCTTAAAAAGCAAGCAATAGTATGATGCTCCTGATTTGATCTCATAAAACAAGTAGTGAGTTTACCGTCTTTATTCATAACTTTATCGGATATTTTAAATCCAAGCTTATCAACATAAAACTGAACAAAGTTATCCAAATTTTTTGAGGTAAAGGTAATATGTTGGAGTGGCGCATATAGGTTTGAGCTTTTTTCTTTTCTATTTTTGTTGAGCCCGAAATAAATCTTGTTACCATCACAATCTGAAATAAAAAAATTATCTTTACCAAAAAGAGACATATCATCTTGGAATGTCTTTATACCCTTTTCCATAAAATTTCTTTTTAAAATTTTAAATGAGCGAATGTCTTGACAGGCAAAACTGGCAAAACCAAGGCTATTTTTCTTATCATTCAATATAAGAACTCGTCTATTGCTTCCAGATAAAAGCCAACCGCCAGATATGCGCTTCTTTTCTAAACACAATGCATTTTCGTAAAACTTCGCTAATTCCAAAGGATGCCTTGTTTTCAAAGCAATATGGTGTAAGTAGGCATTGGAATTGAACGCAGCATAGGACATGCTTAACTTTAATAAGATAAGAACACATAATCCACCGATATTTTATTTTTAATTGACCTTATTTCAATCTATATTGAGGGGATGGATAACCCTTGTATCATATGTGTCGCAATTACAGGATCTGTTCCTACAAAAAAAGATAATCCCGCAGTCCCAATAAGTATACCGGAGCAGATAGAAAGTACCCAAGAGTGCTTTGAGATTGGTGCAAGTATTGTTCATTGTCACGTTCGTAACGATGATGGGACACCTAGCATTGATCCTGATAAATATAGATTACTTAAAGAGGGGATTGAGAAATACTGCCCTGGAATGATAATACAACTCTCTACTGGTGGTCGTTCGGGTCATGGTTTTGACCGCGGAAAAATGCTTCCTCTCAAACCTGATATGGCTTCTTTGACAGTTGGCTCCAATAATTTTCCCACAAGAGTGTACGAGAATCCTCCAGACCTTGTTGATTGGCTAGCAAAAGAAATGATTGTAAATTCAATTAAGCCTGAAATAGAGATTTTTGACCTATCTCATATCCATCAAGCTGCTATGTTAGCTAAGCAAAATAAATTAAAAGATAATCTATATATCCAATTTGTTATGGGTGTCAAAAACGCAATGCCAGCCGATCTTAACGTTTTCGAATACTATATTTCAACTGTCAAACGACTTTTGCCAAAAGCATCTTGGTGTGGCGCAGGAATAGGTAAAGATCAAAAAATATTAAATGAATGGTGTGTAAAGCTAGGAGGACACGTGAGGACCGGTTTGGAAGATAATATAAGAATTGACAAGGATAACCTAGCACCTTCAAACGCAAGTTTGGTAAAAATTGCCAAAGATATTTGTGAACAATACAATAGACCTGTTGCTTCTTGGAAAAAGGCACGTGAAATTTTAGAGCTAGAATAGTCTATGGCAAAGTTATTTTTCAATTACTCAACGATGAATGCAGGAAAATCAACTATACTATTGCAAGCTGCGCATAACTATGAAGAAAGAGGAATGGTTCCTTATCTTCTAACAGCAGAAATTGATAATAGATCTGGCGAAGGAAAAATTGCCAGTCGAATAGGAATAGAGAAACAAGCTGATACTTTCAATGACAGAGTACACCTGTATAATCTATTAAAATTAAAGCAAAAAAGTTCTTCAATTGCATGTGTTTTAATTGATGAGGCTCAATTCTTGACCAAAGATCAGGTGTGGCAACTAGCAAGAGCCGTAGATGATCTTTTTCTACCAGTTTTGTGTTATGGACTTAGGGTAGACTTTCAAGGAAATTTATTTCCAGGATCATCTGCGCTTCTTGGCTTAGCCGACGAATTAAAGGAAATAAAGACAATATGCCATTGTGGAAAAAAAGCTACTATGGTTGTAAGAAAGTCCCCTAATAATAAACCTTTAAAAGATGGATCTCAAATACAAATTGGTGGAAATGATCTATACGAATCTTTGTGTAGAGTGCATTGGCGACAGCTGATGGAGCGTTAGTTAAATTGTCGTTTCTGGAACTGATTGGAACTCAATTAGCAAAGTTTCTTACCAAGGAGCACATTCAAAATGATGCATACTACAGAATTAGTATTGATGATATAAAATCTATTTTGAAACCTGGTGACGTAGTTTTGGTTGAAGGACAGAGCCGAGTAAGCAGCGCGATCCAATTCATAACTAACTCTAACTGGTCCCATGCGGCAGTTTTCATTGGAAAAACAGATTATTTTAACCACTGTTTGATAGAGGTTAAGGCTGTTGATGGATGTACATATACCGATATCAATACTTACATGCACCATAATCTTAGGGTATGCAGACCGATATTCCTGGATAAAAGAAAAAAAAAGATTTTAATCAATTATTTAGTCAAGAAAATAGGCGCGAAATACGATTTAAAAAACATCATTGACCTGATTAGGTATATATATCCAAACCCACCCATTCCAAAAAAATTTAGAAGAAATTTAATTGGTATTGGTGCAGGAGACCCAACGAAAGCAATCTGTTCCTCTCTAATTGCGCAAGCCTTCAAAGAAATAGATCATCCGATACTCCCATTTAAGGGTAAATTACAATCCTTAATAATGCGCCATCCATCGTTTTGTTTGCCAAAGGATTTCGATATTTCCCCTTTTTTCAAAGTTATAAAGCCTTCTCCACAAAACTTCTATTAAACTGCTCTCTTTGATCATTATTCCAAAGCAATTGAAGCTTTAAACTACTTTCATTTAACTCAGATGATTTAACTAACTGATTTTGATAAAGCCACTTAATTTTTTCGGTTTCATATACATCCAAAATAATGTTTTCCTTAATTAATTTTTTATATAAGTTTTGTTCAATTCCTCGAAAAAAAGGGTTGAGGCCTTGTTTATTTGCAGCAGAAATTGAGTAAACTTTATTTTTAGGTAAGCCCTTTAAAAAAGGTGTAGACCTTTTACGAAAGCTAATGTCAACTTTATTATGAACTTCAACAATTTTATTTGAATTTCTAATTTCTACACCGAGGGTCTCTAGTGTTTTATAAACTACATCAGCCTTTTCATCTGCATTTTCGTCGGAAATATCTACAACATGAACAATGAGATCTGAATAGCTTATTTCTTCTAATGTTGCTCTAAAAGCTATTACTAATGAGGTTGGAAGATTTCTGATAAACCCTACTGTATCTGAAATTATATACTCTTTGTTTGGCGAGCCACATTTTTTTAGATATGGATCAAGAGTTGAAAAAAGCCTGTTTTCAGACTTAGTTTTCTTATTTGGAAAGGCATTAAAAAGAGTTGATTTTCCAGCATTTGTGTAGCCTACAAAAGATATCAACGGTATATTATTTTTTAGTCTTAAGTTTCTTTGTACACCTCTAGTTTTCTTGACTTTGTTAATAGCATTCTTTACTCCAACAATTTTGGAAGCTAGACTTCGTCTATCAGACTCGATCTGTGTTTCCCCAGGACCGCCAAGAAATCCTTTCCCCCCTCTTTGTCGTTCTAAATGAGTCCAACTTCTGACTAGTCTAGATTTTTGATGCAAAAGATGAGCAAGTTCAACTTGAAGCATACCCTCTTTTGTTTGCGCTCTGCTTCCAAATATTTCTAAAACTAAACCGGTTCTATCCAAAACTTTTGCGTCTAGTTTTTTTTCTAGATTTCTTTGCTGAATGGGCGTTAGAGGATTATCAATTAAAACGAGCCCAATATTGTTCTCTGCGACGAACATTTTAGTGTTGTTTAGATGACCCTTGGAAAGAAAAAACGCGGGGTCACTCTTTAACAAACGTAAAGCCGTACTTTTTTTTATACTTAATACGCTTAATGACTTTGCTAATTCAAGAAATTCATACTCCTTATAATTACCATCATGTTGACCCGAAAAATTTACGGAAATAACAAATGTACGCAAGTCTTGAATTCTATCCTTCTTCTGTTTCCTCACCCATTAGATCAAGAGGTAACGAAGGCATAACAGTTGAAATAGCATGCTTGTAGACAAGCTGAACCGTCCCCTCTCTTCTCAAGAGAACAGAAAAGTTATCAAACCATGTTATCACACCCTGAAGCTTCACACCATTGACTAAAAAAAGTGTCACTGGATTTTTGGTCTTCCTAACTGCATTAAGAAAACTGTCTTGTAAATTGGATTGCGATGACGCCATGTTTCTTACCTCTATTTTTTTTGTAAACTATCAGTTATTTAAAAAAAGTCCACGCCCACTTGAAATAAATTTTCTACCTTATTAATGTCATCTCGCAAACAAAACACTGTAAGGACATCTCCAGTTTCGAATTTTGTATTTCCTCGTGGTACTAGCACTTCGCTGTCTTTTTTTAATAAACCAGCTAATGTATCTTTAGGCCAATCTACGTCTTTGAGTGTTTTTCCTGCGATGGGAGAGGACTCGAGAACTCTGAACTCCAAAACCTCAGCCTCCCCATCGCTTAGGGAGTATACTGACCTCACCATACCATGCCTAAGATGACGCAGAATTGATGAAACTGTAATAGATTTTGGACTAATAAAAGCATCTATCCCCATTGTCACAATCATTTTATCCAGTGAAGGATCATTAATTAAAGCCATTGTGTATTTGCAACCAGATGATTTTGCCTTTGCGCAAGCAATTAAATTTGTTTTATCATCATCGGTCAATGCCACAAAAAAATCAGCCAAACTAACGTTTGCCTCATCCAATGTCTCGGTATCAAGCCCGTCTCCATTTAATACGACTGTTTTTTCAAGCAAGTCAGCGGCATCTACTGCTCTATCCTTTGACTTCTCAATAACCTTTACACTGATACCTTCATTTTTCTTATTTTCTAACATTTTTGCAACATTTTGACCTATGGCACCCATTCCTAGTATTACAACTGACTTACCAACAAAACTTTTATTGTCAAAAATCTCAACCGTACGGCTTAGGTCTTTTTTGTCACTAAAAATATAAATATTATCATTTGAGTGCAATTCATCATCTGGGTTCGGAACAAAAAGCTTATTACCTCTTCTTATGCCTACAACAATTGCATTAAGTGTAGAAAAAAGTTCAGATAACTGCCTCAAGGGAGTTGATAATACAGCACACTCCTCCTTTAGAGTGAGACCAATTAAAACAGCTGAACCGTCTAAAAACTCAGCAGCCTCAAATGCAGCTGGAACCTCCAACCTTTTTAATAATCCTTCGGCAATCTCTCTCTCAGGAGAAATTATCTCATCTATTGGAAGATGATCAGAACGATAAAAACTAGAATAATTTTCCTCGAGGTAAAAGTTTGATCTGATCCTAGCAATCTTTCTTGGAATAGAAAAAATAGAGTGCGCAATTTGGCATATCACCATATTTACCTCATCTGACAATGTAGCTGCTATTATCATATCTGCGTCATGAGCACCTGCTTGTTCCAAAACATTAGGGTAAGATGCATAACCACAAACAGCAGAAACATCGAGCTCATCAACGACTTTCTTGATTAGGTCGGAGGACTTGTCAATAACTATTACATCCATTCTTTCATCGGATAAGTGCTTCGCAATTTGCAACCCGACTTGACCAGCACCGCAAACTATAATTTTCATTCAACTATCCTCTAAAGCGTTCTTTATTTTTATTTTTACGTGCTCTCGATATTTAATAATTTCATTTTTCTATGAAGTGCAGATCTTTCCATTCCAACATAACTAGCAGTCTTAGACACGTTCCCTCCAAATTTACTGATTTGATATTTTAAGTAAGCTCTTTCAAATTCTTCTCTTGCAGCTCGAAGAGATTTATCTGCAAAAAATTCGCTATTAAAATCCAAAACATTATTTTGCAAATTGTTTTTTTCTGTTTCTACAAATTCAAAAATATCATTAGGATATATATCCGTCTTACTTCTGCCTAAAATAAGCGCTCTTTCAATTGTATTTTTTAATTGTCTAATATTTCCTGGCCAACTCATATTTTGCAACTTTCTTACAGCAGATTCAGACAATTGTTTTACAGGCAAGCCTTCATTTTTGGCTAACCAATCTATGAAGTAGTTTGATAATAATGGGATATCAAGAATTCTCTCTTCAAGAGACGGTATTCTTATTGGAACAACGTTGAACCTATGATATAGCTCTTCCTTGAAATGTCCTAGCTCTATCTCCCTTGCCAAATCCCTTGAAGTAGAAGAGATTATCCTACAATTCACTCTCACCAAGTTTTTACCACCTACTCTTGTAAAAACTTGATCAACTAAAATTCTTAAGATTTTCGCTTGAGTACCAAGAGGCAATTCTGCAACCTCATCAAAAAACAAAGTTCCTCCGTGAGCTTTTTCAAAAAGTCCTGGATTTATATTTCCGCTTATTTCTTCTCCAAAAAGAAGTTCCTCCATTTTTTCTGCTTGAATAGAGGCACATGCTACTGTTACGAACCTATTTTTAGCACGCTGGGAATTTTGGTGAATGTATCTAGCGGCAATTTCTTTCCCAGACCCAGATAACCCTGAAATAAGTATTCTTCCATTTGACTTCATCAACTTATCTAACTTTTGCTTTAATAACTTAAAAGCACTAGTATCACCGACCATTTTACTCTCGTTCAATTCTTTATTTTGTAAAGAAAAAACTTCTTTTCTTAATCTTGAGGCTTCTAAAGCTCTATTAAGCACAAGCAGAAGTTGATCAGTATTAAACGGTTTTTCTATAAAGTCATAGGCACCCTGTTTAACAGCCGCTACTGCTATTTCTATGTTTCCATGTCCAGATATGACAACCACCGGGCATAAAGGATTATTTTGTTTCACTGATTTTAGTATCTCAATACCATCCATTTCACTATCTTTGAGCCAAATATCTAGGATTATTAAAGAAGGCTCCTCGTTATTAATGTAATCCATTGCTGAAGTTGAGTTATAAGCTGGCTTTACTATGTGGCCCTCATCTAGCAAAATTTGACCGATTAAATCTCTAATATCTTTTTCATCATCAACTACGAGTATGTAACTCATTTCATCTGCGCTCCTGCGCTAGCAAATTTAGTGTCAATTTTTAGCTTTTCAGGGCTAATAACGGGTAAAATGATTTTTGCTTCTGCTCCGAAGTGAGTACATCCCTTCATTTTCTGACCGGGAAAAAGAAATAAGCCACCTAAGTGATCTTCAATAATCTTCTTTACGATTGAAAGGCCTAAACCTGTGCCATCTTTTTTTATTGTAACGTAAGGCTCAAACAAGCGATTAATATTTTTTGGGAGCCCAATTCCATTGTCTAATATGGTTACGCAAACTTCATTGTTTTGCGTCCTAATGTCAATTTCTACTTGACCATAAGACTGTGTATCATCAATAAGTAAATTTTTTTGTGCAGATTTTATTGACTCGATCGAGTTTTTAATGAGATTTAAAAATGCTTGATTAAGCATTTGGCCGTCGCCGAAAACATAAATGCTTTCCTCACTCTTTTTGAACTTAAAGATAATATCTTTATGAGCAACTTTTTGCAATAAAATAACACTTTCTGTTAGCTTACACAGATCTAAGTTTACTTTTTTGGGTGTCGGTAATCTAGAAAAATTGCTAAACTCAGTTACTAACCGACTTAGGCTCTCAGTCTGACGAATGATCATATTTGCGTACTCAGAAGCAGAGAGTTTATCCTTCTCATTTAATTTCAGGAAATACTTTTTTAACCTCTCAGCAGCTAATTTAATTGGTGTAAGTGGATTTTTTACTTCATGAGCAACTCGGCGAGCCACATCTCCCCAAGCGGCCGAACGCTGTGCTGCCACCAAATCAGTCAAATCATCAAATGTAAAAACATACCCCTCAAGTTGACCTTTATCAGAAGTTATCACGGAGATTTTAAGAAATATTTTTTCTTTAATATTTTCTCTCTGGATTTCAACCTCATCATCCAATGAACCTCCATCTAAAAAAACAGCCTTATTAAATAGGGGAGCAAACTCTGGAGCAATGTCTTTTAAATCTTTTGTTAAACCCTCTTTTTCAGATAAACCTAATATTTTTTGAGCTGCGGTGTTAATCACCTCGACGGTCCCATCCGAATTAGTTCCGATAATTCCACCTGAAGCACCATCAAGAACAGCCTCGAATTGTCGATTCTTTTCTTCTGTTTTGCTGTTCATCAATAAAAGTGAATCCCTTTGCTTCTTTATTTGTCTTGTCATTTTGTTAAATACTTTGCCAAGAATTGCGACCTCATCTTTTCCTTTTTCTTCAGATACCTCTACTGTAAGGTCTCCATCAGCTACTTTTGCAACAGCGGCAACTAAATTGCTCACAGGCCTTGTTAATCTTTCGGCAATCCAAAGAGCAAACCAGATCGCTGATAAGATTAACACAATTGAGAAACCCAGATAAAGCTGACCAAACTCAAAAAGCAACTGTCCCCTTTCTTTTTCAATTTTGTCATACAAGACCACGGTCTCTTTTGTTTGATCCAATAAGGAAAGAACTTCACCATCTACATTTCTCGTTACATAAAGTAGCCTGTCAGGAAATGCTTCCATGTAAACAATTGCCCGGAACTCATTATTTTCAAGATCCTCAATTACTGAAATACCCTCATTTTTAGCCACTAAGACATCATAGTCTGTAACTGGCTTGAAATCGAAAAGGTAACTCCTATCGCCTCTTACTTTCAGCACTCCGGAAAAATTGATTAAAAATGATTTAGATATACCTTCTTGCTTGTTGACATTGAGAATTTTCCTTAAGTCCCCATCGCTCAAGAAGGGTCTGAATTGCTTTTCAGTGTTTAAAACTTTTGATAACCATAAAGCGTCATTTTTCAAACTTTGCGTATGTTCCATTTTATATGCGCGCGCAGACTCTAATGAATTTCCTACCACTCTTTGGACCTTCTCCGAAAACCAGCCCTCCAAGCCAAAATTAAGTGATATCGTCGCGAAGACTGCTACTATTATAGCAGGAGATATTGCTAAAATTGAAAAGACCGAGGTAATCCTAAGATGTAGTGTCGATCCACCTCCCCTATTTCTACGGTTAGCAAATACTTTAGAAACCTTTAATAAGATCAATATCCCTACAATTAATATGTATAACAAATCTAGTATAATGATCGACGATAATAACTCTGGTCTGGAGGAGTCTTCAGTAATACTAAAAGCTAGAAAAGTAATTATAGATAACAAGGGGCCCAAGAAAACAACTATAAAAGTGGCAAAGCTAGAGGTTAACAAGCTATCTAGTATATTGCTTACACCGAACTTATTTTTACTTACATTTACAATCTTCATGACCTTTTGTTGCAAAATTACATCAATTTTTTACCACGTGTAACAACTAAATCATAGTCTTTAATTTTTTTTCTCAATGTATTTCTATTAATGCCGAGTAAGTTAGCTGCTTTAATTTGATTACCATTACAGAGAGACAATGTCGTGTTTATTAAAGGAACCTCTACTTCCTTTAATACTGTTTGATATAAGCCGGGTGCTGGCAAACTATCTCCAAGAGATTGAAAATAATGAGATAAATGCAGTTCAACTGACTTTGATATTTTAGATCCTTCTAGTACATTTACATCAGATTCCTCAGTGCTGATCATTGAAAGTTCATGTTTTATTGTTTTTTCACTAATAACTTCTGTGTTTGAAACCAATGAAAGTCGACCAATAAAATTTCTGAATTCTCTAACGTTGCCTGACCATTTTTTCTTTTTAATAAGTTCAATAGAATTTTTTGTAAGAGATTTAGGTTCGATATCATTTTTTGAGAATTCTTTTAAAAAATGAGTGGCAAGCTCTGGTATATCTTCTAATCTTTCCTCCAGTAGCGGGATCACAAGTGATACTTCATTCAACCTGTAGTAGAGATCCTCTCGAAATCTACCATTTTCAACAGCTTCTTTAAGATCCTGACTTGAAGATGTTACTATTTTAACATTCTCGTAAGTATCAGGTGAAGACTCTCTTTTGTTAAGAATAGCAAGAATAAAATTTTGAAGATCAATATTTGCATTGTTTATTTCATCAAAAAATATAGTCCCAACAGGTTCACTAATTGTATTTTCAAAATTTTTTGCAAAAATGGCTTTTAACTCATCTAAGGATATAAATGAGAAATTTATACTTAAGAAAATTTTGTCCCTATCTTTTCCAAAATCGTGTAACACTCTTGCAATTAAATTTTTCCCGGTTCCAGCCCTTCCTTCAATGAATATATTAAAATCTGTATTGATTACTTTTGACAAAATGCGATAGACGTTTTGCATCGTAGGTGAACTACCAACTATCGGTAAATTATCTTCTAAATGACCATTACTTTTTGAAAAATTATTTTGTAAATTTGCCGGAGAACTAATTTTTAACTTCAAAGCAGTATTCACTGCCGATACTAAATCTTTTAGATCAAATGGTTTAGGCAAGTATTGATAAGCACCAAATTGATTTGCTCTCATAGCAGTATTTATGTTGTTTTTTGCTGACATGACAATAATAGGCATATCTGGTCGCCTCTTTTTTATTCTTGGTATAAGCTCAATAGTATCTCCATCAGGCATCATAACGTCTGTTACCAATACATCACCTTCTCCATCTTCAAGCCAACGCCATAGAGTACTTAGAGTACCTGTAGCTCTAACTTTACAACCAGCACGTGTAAGCGCTTGGCTTAATATCATTCTCAAGGATCTATCATCATCTGCAAGTATTACACTTCCTTCCACTAGTAGATCCTTTCAGATTCTGAACTATTTTCAGCAGGCAAATAAATTTTAAAGCACGCTCCTTCATACATATCATCAAGTTCAACAAAGCCACCGTGCTCAGAGATTATTTTAGCAACCAAAGGAAGGCCAAGCCCTGAGCCTCCCATTTTTGTAGTACTGAATGGATCAAAAATATCAGCAATAATATTTTTTGAAACCCCTGGTCCGTTATCAGTTAAAGTTATCATGAGTTTAAGCTTTTTATTCTTTTTTCCAAAAGAACCTAGTGCCAATCCAGAATAAAAAGACGTTTTTATATTTATTTTCCCACCCTTCTTGCTTACTGCTTCACAAGAATTTTTAATTAAATTATGAAAAGCTTGCGTAAGAAGTTCAAAGTCTCCAACCACGTCAGGAATAGATGGATCATAATTTTCTTCAAAAAATACGTGCGAACCGTATCCTTGTGAGGCAGACCTTTTCACTTTTTCAATTACATCATGAATATTTAACTTGCTAAAATCGTACCTATTAACTTCTGCAAGAAGTTGAACCCTATTAACAATGTTTTCTATTCTCTTAGCTTCCTCAAGAATAATTTGGGTTAAATTTTTCTTATTTTTGACATTAGAGCTTTCAAGTAATTGCGCTGCTCCAATAATACTAGCAAGAGGATTTTTAATTTCATGAGATAGCACCGATCCCATAGCGCTAACTGACTTCATAGAGCTTTGATTTAGCATTGCCTGTTCCATTTTACCTTTTAGCTGCTTAGGATGAAAAAAAATTAGGCTGCTCAAACCTGTTTCAACATTCACAGCATACATATCAAAAACTTGGCTCCCCTTGTTTTTCCAATTTATCGGCACATCGAATTTTACAATTGCAGAAGAGTTAATAGCTATTTTCTCTAATACCTCGAAAACAGCACTGTTCTGACCTATAAATTTTCTTAGACCTTGACCCAATAAACGATCAAGAGAAGTTTCACAATATTGTTGCGATAACGAATTGGCTAGTTTGATATCGTATTTCCAGTCTAATACGAACGCAGGATAAGGTACAGATTCCCATAAGTCTTTATAATCCATCTTTCCTACTCAGACGATAAAATTTCATAACAAACTATACACCGTTTGTTATTGCATTCGTTAAGCTGTCAATTTAAACTTGAACTGTTACAATTACAATAATTTCTTTATGAAAAAAAAGTTTACAGGTGTCCTAATTGTTGCCGCAGGAAAAGGCATAAGGTCGAAGTCAATTATTCCAAAGCAATATCTTCATTTTGGTAATCAGAGTGTTTTAGGAATGAATATTGCAAATTTTCTTAGAGAACCTTTAATAGATTTCATTCAAGTAGTAATAAATAAAAAACATGTAGCTTTTTATAGGGAAGCAATTGGCAAAATTGACTCTATCAAGCTTTTACCCTTTTGCTTTGGTGGAAAGACCAGATCTCACTCTGTTAAAAATGGTCTTGAAGCTATAGCAAATAAGGATTGCACGAAAATACTTATCCAAGACGGAGCAAGGCCTTTCACCAGCAGTAAGATTATAAGAAAATGTATTAAAGGTCTTGATAAGTTCGATGTGGTTTTTCCTGGAATTAATATTCCAGATACTCTCTATTTAAAAAAAAAGGAAAGTAGTAGAGATACCATAAGCAAACTTGGTCCTAGTAGAGACTCTCTTATAAGAGCGCAAACACCTCAAGCATTTCGATTTGACTATATTTATAAAAGACATATGAGCAGTAGCGAACATTATACGGATGATGTAAATTTAGCGTTTCTAGACAATAAGAAAATCGAAATTATTGCTGGAAGTGAATATAACTTTAAAATTACGACCCAGGAGGATATTAAAATTGCAGAGAAACTTTTTTAATGTATAGGATCGGAACAGGGTTTGATGTTCATGCGTTCAAACCTGGAAAAAAGATAGTGTTGTGCGGAATTGAAATTCCCTTCGATAAAAGTCTTGCTGGGCATTCAGACGCAGACGTAGCTCTTCACTCGCTTACTGATGCAATACTAGGAGCTTTAGCACTAGGCGATATAGGGTTGCATTTTCCAGATACAGATACAAAGTGGAAAGAGGCAGACTCTATCATCTTTCTAAGTTGGTCTCTAGAAAGAGCAAAACAGATGAACTTTAAATTGACCAATATTGATCTAACTATCATTTGCGAAAAACCAAAAATCAATAGTTATAGAAAGCAATTAATTTTTAATCTTTCAAAGATCTGTGCACTAGAAGATAATAAAATTAATGTAAAAGCAACCACCACTGAGAGACTAGGTTTCACAGGGCGAGAGGAAGGAATAGCATCAATGTGCTCAGTCCTATTACATGAATTTATTTAAATTAATAGTTACATTTTTTTTTGTAGGAAATGTAAGGATCGCACCGGGCACTATTGCAAGCTTTGCAACGGTTATTATTTTTTATGCGTTTGCAAAATATTTTAACGTTTTTTCATTTATTTTGACCATCTCGGCTGTTACACTTTTATCCTTTGTCGCTGTAGGTGCTTATACAACTGACCTTTTAGAAAAAGATAGAAGCGAGATAGTTATCGACGAGGTAATAGGACAATCTATTGCCTTATTACCTCTTTTAATTTATGCAGAAAATACATCACCAAAATTTTTTATATGTTTAATTTCATTGCTTTTTTTTAGATTTTTTGACATCGTTAAACCTTACCCAATTAACAAAATTGATAAGATGAATAATACTTTTGGGGTTATCTTTGATGATATTTTAGCAGGTATTTTTGCAGCACTTTTATTAACGTTTGTATTGAGATTTTAAATGCTAAATTCCCAAAAATTGTCCAAAAAACTTTTGGAAGTATGCTTTGAAAAAAATGTGAAGTTATTGGTTGCGGAAAGCTGCACTGGTGGGCTTTTAAGTGCAAATATCACTGGAATAGCGGGATCTTCGAATGTTTTTTCATATGGCTTCATTTGTTATTCAAATGAGTCAAAAAAAAAATTCTTAAATGTAAATGAAAACACTTTAAATACCTTTGGCGCAGTAAGTTACGAAACGGTAGAGCAGATGTTGATTGGTTTATGTACGCTAGCAACCTCTAAAACTTTGGCCGTAGCAATATCGGGAGTCGCTGGGCCAAGTGGGTCTGAGGCTAAACCAGTAGGATTAGTTTTTATCGGTGTAAAAATATCCTCTTGTGGTACCAAGAAAATTACACAACTTAACTTTGGAGACATTGAAAGGCATAAAATTCAGCAAAAAAGCGTAAATAAGGCACTTAAAATGGGCCTTGATATATTAGGACGTACTTAAAAAAATTTTCCTTTGGCCTTGCTTTCAAAGGCGTCAATAATGTTTACTGCTATCTTTTCAAAACTAATTGCTACAAGTTTCTCTTTTATATAAGATGTAAACGCTGCATCTAAAGAAAAGGTAACTTCGCAAAAGTTTTCTTTTTCAATAAAAGACCACTTGGCAATTAAAGATCTGAAAGGTTTAGTATTACCTGTGATTGAAATAATGTTTAATTTTCTGTTAACTACTACTTTAGTTTCAAAGTTTTCGGTAGCCAATTTAAAATTAATAAATAAACATGCAGAAAAATACTCGAGTTCTTTTGAAACAAAATTATCGTAAATATCAACGTCAGAGCAAAAAGGAATAAAGTCTGCATATGATTTTACATCAGCTACTACAGTTAGTAGATCATTAGCCTTACAATCATAAACTTTTTTTGTTAACTTTTTTTTGAGCATTCAAGGCTTTTCTTCTAGCATCTTTTAAAAGTTCAAAATCATCATCAGCATGAAAAGAAGATCTTGTTAGTGGTGTTGATGAGACTAAAAGAAACCCTTTTCCCAGTGCTAATTTTTTATAATGTTCAAACGTTTCAGGAAGCACAAATTCTTTAACTGGAAAGTGCCTAGGAGTTGGTTGCAAGTATTGACCAATAGTTAAGAAATCTACATTAGCTGCTCTTAAGTCATCCATTAGCTGGCTAACTTCTATTCTAGTCTCACCCATCCCAACCATAATTCCTGATTTAGTGAAAATGGACTGATTTGCCTCTTTCACCCTACTTAGTAATCTCAATGAGGTAAAATATCTAGCGCCAGGTCGTACTACAGGATAAAGGCTTGGCACTGTTTCTAAGTTATGATTAAAAACATCGGGTTCAGCATTTAATATTGGAAAGATAACATCAGCATCACATTTCAAAAAATCTGGCGTCAAAATTTCAATTGTAGTAGAGGGAGAGAGTTTTTTTATAGCCTCGATTGTTTTTACATACTGCTGAGCTCCTCCGTCTGGCAAATCGTCTCTATCCACGCTAGTAATAACTACGTGTCTTAGATTCATTTTTTGCACAGAAAGCCCTATTCTTTCTGGCTCTAAAAAATCTAACTTTAAAGGCATACCTGTTTTGACATTACAAAATGCACATCCTCTCGTACAGATATCTCCCATAATCAAGAATGTGGCATGCCCCCTGGACCAACAATCACCTATATTAGGACAACTGGCCTCTTCACAGATTGTTTTTAGATTACTTTGCTTTACAAGCTTCCTTGTTTCTCTGTAGCCTTCGGATAGTGGTGCTTTCACCTTTATCCAGGAAGGCTTTTTTGCCATAGGTATTGGCTGGTTTTTAACCTTTTCAGGATGCCTTATTTGAAATCTTTTATTCATCTTTTTCTTATATTATATGTGTATCTCTTTATCAGATGCTTTTAAAACACTTTCATGAATAGCCTCTGATAATGTGGGGTGAGGAAAAATAGTGTTTTCAATATTTTCTTGTATAATCTCCGCTTCCTTCGCCAAAGCATAGTTATGTATTAATTCAGTAACTCCCATTCCAACCATGTGAACACCTAAAAATTCTCCAGTCCCTTTATCAATAATTGTTTTAATAAAACCATTTTCATATCCCATAGCCATTGCTTTACCATTAGCACTGAAAGGAAACATTCCAACCTTATACTCAATATTTCTTTCAACTGCTTCCTTTTCGGTGAGGCCAATACTTGCTACTTCGGGATCACAATAGGTACAAGCTGGTATTCGATCTTTTTTGATAGGATGCACCTCCAATTCAGCAACCTGTTCAGCAACGGAAATACCTTCATGACTTGCTTTGTGTGCTAGCCACGGTGGGCTTGCGACATCTCCTATTGCATAAATATTATCTACATTTGTCCTACAGAATTCATCCACTAAAATGCTACCATTTGAAACTTTAATGTTCACGCCCTCAAGATTTAGATTTTCTATATTACCAACAATACCTACAGCTAAAATAGCCTTGTCGAACTCCAAGCTAAGCATTTTATCTTTGCTTTTCAACTCGGCCTCGAATAACTCTCCTTTTTCACGAAAAGATAAAAGTGAATGGTTTTTATAAATCTTAATACCCCTATTTAAAAACTGCTTTTCTACAAAGTTTGATACATCAAGATCTTCATTTGGGAGAATGGTGGGCTTTGACTCTAGTAAAGAAACATCAGAGCCCATCTGAGCAAAAAAACTTGCAAACTCAACACCAATAGCTCCCGAACCAACTACAAGAAGCTTATTAGGAATTTTTTCAACTTGAAGAGCTTCTTTATAGAACCACACACTATTAGGATTTGAAATTCCACTGATTTCACGTGGCCTGCCACCACTGGCAATACATATGTTTTCACTGCTTATTTCTTGAACTGTGTTATTTCTAGACTTAATTTTTATACATTTGGATGATTTGAAGGAAGCCTCACCATAAAAGATCCTAACTTTGTTTTTCTTCAAAAGATACTGTACACCATTGGATAATTTTTTAGCAATTGAACGAGATCTTTTAACAATCTCACTGATATCTACATGACCTAATTCGCTTTTAATTCCATATTTTTCTGAACTTTTTATAATTTTAAGAACTTCTGCTGATCTCAAAAATGATTTAGTAGGAATACAGCCCCAGTTAAGGCATATACCTCCTAAAGCCTCTTTTTCAATAATTGCTACATTTAGACCTAATTGAGCCCCTCTAATCGCAGCCACATAACCCCCAGGCCCTGAACCAATTATAACCAAATCAAAATCCATATTATCCCCCCACGACTATATAACACTTAGCTTACGAATTTAAAATAAAACTTTACGGAAACAATAGACTGCAATCACCATATGAAAAGAGTCTATATCTTTTTTTTATTGCTAGGTTATAAAGCTTTTTAGCATTTTTGATACCTATAAAGGCATTTACAAGGATAAAAAGAGTGGATTTTGGCAGATGAAAATTGGTAAACAAACCTGAACATACTTTAAAATGGTGGCCTGGCTTAATAAAAGTGTCAACTGACCCATCAAATGCTTGAAAACCATTATCAGCAAAAACAGAACTCTCTAATACTCTCATAACCGTTGTACCAACGGCAATTAATTTTCCTCCCCTTTTAAGCGTCTTGCGTATTTGTAATGCAGCATTTTCTTCAACACTTGCATACTCAGAATGCATTTTGTGATTTTTAAGGTTTTTTTCACGAATTGGCAAAAAAGTCCCCCCACTTACATGCAATGTAATAAAACAGTGAGGGATATTTTTTTTCTTTAAGCTCACTAAAAATTCATTGGAAAAATGCAAAGACGCCGTAGGGGCTGCTACAGATCCATTAACTTCAGCGAAAGGCGATTGATAAGTTTTAAAATCTTTCTTTTTTGCACCACGTTTTTTAGTAATGTATGGTGGCAGAGGCATATCCCCTATTTCTTTTAAGCATGATATGAACTCTCTACCTCCAGTCTCGAAGCTCATGACGCATTGTCCAGCACTAAAGGAAATTATATTAGCATGTAGTTCTTCTGAAAAAATAATTTTATCACCTTCTTTAAGTTTTTTAAGTGGCTTACAAAATGTAGTCCATACATTCTGATCAATAACTTTATTTAAAGTAACACTTACTTTTGTTTTTGTAGTTTCTTGCTCCAGCCGGACTCTTTGCCCAATCAGTCTACATGGCAAGACCTTAGTATTATTAAAAACTAATAAATCATTTTCAGAAATATGTTTCAGCAAATCGAATACTTTTTGATGAGAAAAACTATTTTCCTTAAAGACAAGCATATTTGCATGATCTTTTTTAGCTAAGGGGCTCAAAGCAACTAAATCATCGGGATAAAAAAAGTTATAGTTTTCTAAATAATCACTCATCGTATCTTACCAATCTATTCAACACTAAATATCTTTCTAAACGCACCAGGAGTAAGAATCGAGAGTGGGTTAACTAACACTTTTGGATTACTTGACTTGCCTAGCACTTTATATGAAACTCCAAAAACACCCTCACCTTTTTCACCACCAAAGATTTTGCCAATTATAGGAATGGCTTTTACCACCCCGTTTATTATATACACTGGAGAAACAACTCCTCTCACATCAACGATATTTTCTCTTTTTCCATATCGCTCAAAACCATTCATAGTTAATCCAAGTGAGGGTCCTACTGCCACTCCATCTTTCAGAGTTAGCTTATCTTCTTTATAAACAAAGGTTCCTTCTATTTTTGTAAATAACAGCCCATTACCGTTAAGATTATCAAGCAATCCTACGATACTGGCAGAGGAAATAATCTGAGCTAATACCGGAGCATTCTTCAACCTAAAATCCTTGATCTCAACCGAGCCATCTATTTGATTTTTGTTCTTATAGACAATCGATGCCTTAAAAATACCACCGAAACCGTTTTTATAGTAATCTCCTCTACGCAATAGCTCACCGGCGTCGTTGCCTGAGACAACCAAATTTATCCCACTATCTTTGTGTGGACTTAGAATTACTTCAAGATTTGATTTCGATAAAAACTCTGCCTTTGCGTACCCTCTAAGACCTTTAAACGATCGAACTTCACCTTTGACTGATTCCAAAAATACATTTTTGTTGAAAGTTACAACGAGGTCACTAAAAACTATATCAAGAGGTATCTTTCTATTTTTGAAACTTAGGTTAGTTAAAAAGTCTAGGGATATGGACCCGTTATTAGTTTTAAATTGATTATAGTTGCTAAACTTTTCAAACGTTGCTCCTCTAATTTGAATATCTGGAGTTTTAATGCTGGAAAAATTTACCTTGTTAACTTTAAAAATAGTTTCATGAATACCACTCCCAGAAACGAAGACGTTATTTTGCGAGTATTCGAAGCTAGATTTATTATCTTTTTTAAAGTCGAACTTCAGTTTACCGTAAACTCCTTTCATTTTTTTTAGTGCTAGCGATGGGATATGTACATTTGCATTTGTAACTTTTATATTACTTCGAATAACAGTCTTTTCATTCTTTCCGACGGGCAAAAACGTAAGCTCGATCGGACCATTTACACTGAACGCTGAAAATTTAGGGAAAAAATCATTCGAACTAAAATTCTCAATGAACATAATTAGGTTTCTATCTTTATTTTTACTTAATATGTGAGGGAGTCCATTATAAAGTGAACCTCTGATTTCTTTATTATTAGAAGCTATAACACCATCAAAAAAAATGGTATCCCCTATGCCTTTGAGATTAAGTGTTGCTAATTCAAGAGTATTCTCAGCAGTTAAAGGAATTTTTAAATTTTCTATATCAAGCTCAAACATAATGTCTTCAAGCGTGAAGAAATCTTCAATTTTATTAAGAGAGACCTCTTTGGTATATGTAAATAAAACTTCTTTTTCTCCTTGAGAGGCAGTAAGAAAATCAACCCACGTTAGATTATTGTTCGGTTGCGTGGTCAGGGAAATAAGGTCACCAATATTTGATTTAAAACTTAAGGTAACTTCCTTTTCTTTTTCGATATCTCGGGTTGAGCTAAATTCTAATACTATATCTTTATATTTTCTCATCGAAGGCTTAACCTTTGTCAATGAACGGATAGTTGCGTAACCCTGCTGGGAATTTGCCTCAAGATCTATGTTGTCAAACTCAATAAAAGATTTATTATTTTTTAGATAAATTAGCTCATCTATTTTTCCTTTAAATGATTTAAATTCGATGCTCTGCCTTCCAAACCTAACACCAACTTGAGCAACTGCATTTGATAAGTTTATCCCTGAATTGTCTTCTAAAGAAAAAAGGCGAGATAAAAAACCTAACTCCTTCAAATTTGTTTTTTTTAAAGACTCTAAAGCTACAAAAAAATCAAATAAAGGGGATTCATCATCTGATCCAATTGAAGAATCTACTATCTTTAAGCTTGCGTTTAACCTAGATGGATCTTCACCAATTAAATTTATTTTGGCTAAGATGTTGTCTGAGAAAGGAAACATACCCTTAATGATTACTTTATCCAAAAAACCAAACGGACTTGCATTTGGAGTGAAGACTTCAGTTCCTCTTGCTTCAAAGGTTTGATCAGTTAGATTAACGTCCAAGTCAGATAACAGAAGGGAAAAATCTTTTAAACCTAGTTCAGCATTTTTAAAGAGCAAGCTTTGCGCATTGACTGACTTTAGTATATTGATTGTTGATTTAAAACCAAAACGGTCTGTTGGATTAGATAATTCAAACTCGAAATTAGTAGAATTTAAATCATAAGCGCCGACTAATTTAGCGGCTATGGGATTTTTAATCAGCAAGGCTGCATCGCTAACAGAGCTGTCTAAAAACGAACGAACCATTTTTGATAAGTTTCCAAGACGAAAAAAGGATTTAAAATCATTGGCTTGCAGGTCAATATTAAAATTCAAAATATTTGCATTATTTAATGACAGATTAGCCAGAGCAGAAAAAGACGTTCCGTCTAAGTTTTTGTCATGACCCAAGCTTGCTTCGGCAGTTAATAATTCTTTATTTTTAGCTAGATGAATATTCCTAAATTCGAATGTCTCACTCTCAATTTTGAGCGATCCTTTTTTGATATAAATTGATTTTGAATAAAGCTTGTTCAAAGATTGGTATAAATAAGGAGTAAGGAATTGGACATCTAAGCCAACCGCTTCATTAGAATTCAGGCTTAGCTTTTTAGGCAAGTTATATACTAACTCCTTAATAGACACTTCATTAACAAAACTCAGACCAAGCCAATATTTGATAAAATCAACTTTAAAATTAATATCATGACAAACTAAAGTGCCGAATTTTTTAAGTTCAGCTTTATCAATATTTACATGGGCAATGCCGAACGTTCTAAATTCTATAGATATAAGATTTTCTGGATATATTTCGTTTTGCTTTAAGACTTTATAGACCTTGCTTTGTAGATACTGTGAGCGCGCTAGTTTTTGGAGAGCTGTGTCCGATAGAAAAAGTGAAGAGATAATTGTAGCGGTCAATATCAGCGCTAGAAGCAAAGAACCCCCTAAAGCTAGGCGCTTTCTTACACTTGAAGAATACTTTTTCAAAATACCAAGCATATGTTTACTATCTGTACTCACTTTTGTTCTTGATTAATTTACGAATGTAGTTCCATTATAAAGTATATAAATTAGCTGACCTATAAAAAAAAGGATGTTTACATGAAGAATGAGATAAGCTTGCACGATAAGATTCCAAGCTTTAGTTTAGAGGCTACAATTTTAAATACGTGTAGCGAAACCGATTTGCTAGGTCACTGGACTATCCTTTTCATTTACCCAAAAGACAACACCTCTGGATGCACCAGAGAAGCACGGGAGTTTAATGAAAGATATTCAGACTTCAAGTCGTTAGGAGTTGAAATTTTTGGGTTATCCAAAGATACGTTAGCCAGCCACATTTCATTTTCTAAAAAACTTGATTTGCAATTTTCTCTGATTTCTGACCCGCAAACCCAACTTATTCAGGATTTAAATGCATGGAAAGAAAAATCGATGTATGGAAAAAAATATATGGGAGCTGAAAGGTCGACATTTTTATTTGATAAGAATTTGGTAACGAAGCACATTTGGAGAAAAGTTAAAGTCGACGACCATGTGAACCAAGTTTTTGATAAATGCAAAGAAATGATTTAAGAGCTATCAAGAAATTCTCAAAATAAGCTAACGTAAACTTATTTTAGACTCTAAACTAAAAAATAAATTGTGTAGAATAAAAAGATAGTTTAGGTTCCCCATACCCTTTTTGTTTAACTGGTGAAATTTTTGCCAATGATCTACGAGAAGTCAAATAGTTAAAGAGATAGAAATAGTGTAATATGTTTACAGCTTTAAAGGTTGTCATTATAATTTTGTTAGGAGCTCGACTCTTTGAGTTTAAGAAATAAGCGAAGATATTTAATTAACAGTAAATTAATCCATAGGTACAAATATGTTTAGTAAATCAAAAAAATCTGAAGATAAAGATGTGGTAGTAGCGCCTGTACCAATACCACCAAAGGATACAAAGGAAGATAAATCTGCAATGGAAACCTCTAGTCCGCCCGTCGAAAATAAGGTCTTCACAAAAGTTGCCCCATCTGTTTTATCAAGTGATCTTAAAGTTAAAGGCAATCTTTTAACTTCTGGAGATATTCAGATTGAGGGAATTATAGAAGGAGATATTCAAGCTCATTTACTAACGGTAGGCGAAACCTCAAAAATCAAAGGAGAAATTATAGCAGATGACGTGATTATTAATGGGAACGTAATTGGGTGCGTGCGTGGCCTTAAAGTACGTCTAACAAATAAAGCTAGGGTTCAAGGTGACATAATACACAAAGCAATAGCAATTGAAAGCGGCGCACACTTTGAAGGAACTGTTCAGCGTACTGATAATCCGTTTGAGAACGCACCAGAGAAAAAGAAATAACCTATTTAGAAGATGTTAAAGATAATACTGAGGACATAAAAGCATCTAAATTACCATCTAGAACCTTTTGGCTATCACTACTTTCTTTTCCACTTCTTAGGTCTTTCACCATTTGGTAAGGGTGAAGCACGTAAGATCTTATTTGATTACCCCAACCCGCTTCCCCCTTTTGGTTATGGCTCTCTTGTATGCTTTCATTCCTTTTGCGCATCTCAAGATCGTACAATCTAGATTTTAATGCTGTCATACAATTTGCTCTGTTTTGATGCTGCGATTTTTCAGAACTAGTTACAACTATACCTGTTGGCAAATGTGTTATTCTTACAGCGGAGTCTGTTTTGTTTGCATGCTGACCCCCTGGTCCTGATGATCTAAAAGTGTCAACGCGTAGCTCGGACGGACTAATCTCTATATCAAAATTGTCGTCTACTACGGGATAAACCCACACAGACGAAAATGAAGTATGCCTTCGTGATGAACTGTCAAAAGGAGATATGCGAACGAGTCGATGAACTCCGCTTTCAGCTTTCAGCCATCCGTACGCATTATTCCCACTAATTTTATAACAACATGATTTAATGCCAGCTTCGTCACCAGGACTCTCGGAGATTAGCTCAATCTTATATTTTTTCTTTTCAGCCCATCTGTAATACATCCTCGCAAGCATTTGTGCCCAATCACAACTTTCAGTTCCTCCAGCACCAGAATTTATTTCTAAAAAAGAATCATTTGAATCCGCTTCTCCATCGAGCAAGGACAAGACTTGCATTTCTGCAGCCTCAACTTTTAACTTTGAGAACGAGCTTTCTAGTTCGATTAATAGCACCTCATCTTTTTCTTTTGCTCCAATTTCGTAAAGAGTCTTGATGTCGTCAAATTCATTCGTGAGCTTTGTAAAGGTTTCAAACTTCTCTATTAAATCTTGCCTTTCTCTCATTAACCCCTTTGCTAAAGATTGATCTTTCCATATGTCCGGGTTTTCACATTCCAATGTCTTACTAGATATCCTATCTTTAAGTGTTTCAAACTGTATCCTTCTAGAGATTAAGCTAAAAGAGTTTGAAATTTCACTAATGTATTTTTGAATTTCTGCACTCATGAAAAAACTTATTACGAAAAAAATTAAAAACAAATAATCTGCTTGCGTAGCATATCAAAATTAATTGATCAAAACTAGCATTTGTAAATAAGGCTTACCTATATAATAAATAAAAATGTAACTAATTAGCTTGTATATTTTATTATGATTGTTTAATTTATAAATATGGGCCAGGGTCTACATTAAACAAAATCTGGCATTAATTAAGAATTAAAAACTGTCTATTAATTTTTCTTCTCAATAGAAAATAAATAGACGTGAGGAAAGCTATTTGTTTAATCAGGAAAAAATAATTAGATTTTATTTTCTTTCCTTTAAAGGCGAGATTTCAAGATGGAAAAGAAACTACTTATCGATGCGGCGCACCCAGAAGAAACGCGAGTGGTCGTTGCTGAGTCCTCTCAAACACATGATTTCGATTTTGAGAGCAACGAGAAAATACAAATTACTGGAAATATCTACCTTGCAAAGGTAACAAGAGTTGAGCCTTCTTTGCAAGCAGCATTTCTTGATTATGGTGGGAATAGGCACGGATTTTTAGCTTTTTCAGAGATACATCCTGACTATTATCAGATACCAACGGCTGATAAAGAGGCATTGTTAGCAGAGCAGATAGAAGCTGAAAAAGATGATCTTGGAAGGGAAATCGACACTGAAAGTGTTGAAGAACTAGACTCACCCATCAATCAAACGCCTAGCCTCGAAGGCTCTCTTGGACTAAGCACAGAAAATGTATCGCAACAAGAATATACTTCTGCTACTTCTGGCGATAGTGAAAATATAGTGGCTGAGGTGTTAGAAGAAGATCCATTTCCAAAGAAAAGGCTGGTTCAACGAAAATACAAAATTCAAGAGGTAATAAAAGTTCGTCAGATATTATTGGTGCAAGTCACTAAAGAAGAAAGAGGAAATAAAGGTGCAGCTTTAACAACCTATCTATCTATAGCTGGGAGATATTGCGTTTTAATGCCCAACACTTCACGGGGTGGAGGGATTTCAAAAAAGATAACGATGTTAAAAGATCGTTTAAAGCTTAAAAAAATTATTGAAGGTCTAGATTTGAAACCTAACAGTGGGTTGATTATTCGTACAGCTGGTGCAAATCGTACAAAAACTGAAATTAAAAGAGATTATGAGTTCTTGCTTAAAAGCTGGGAGTCAATTAGAGAGCAAACTTTAAACTCTATCGCTCCAACACTGATTCATGCTGAAGGAAACCTCATAAAAAGGGCAATTAGAGATCTATATGATAGAAATATTAAAGAAATTATAGTTGAAGGAGACAACGCTTACAAAGAGGCTAAAGCATATCTCAAGTTACTAATGCCATCACATGCAAAATATGTAAAAAGATATGATGGAAAGGTACCTATATTTTCATTCTATGAAGTTGAAAACTATCTACAAGAAATGTTCAACCCCGTGGTCCAACTCCATTCAGGCGGATATATAGTAATTGGAATAACTGAGGCACTGGTTGCCATTGACGTTAACTCAGGACGGGCTACAAAAGAACGAAGCATAGAAGAGACCGCTTTGAAAACAAATCTAGAAGCCGCATCAGAAATAGCTAGGCAATTAAAACTTAGGGATTTGGCAGGTCTTATAGTTATTGATTTCATTGATATGGAGGAAAGGAAAAACAATATTGCAGTCGAAAAAAAGATGAAAGATTGTATTAGCCTGGACAGAGCTAGAATACAAATTGGAAGAATTTCCTCGTTTGGTTTACTCGAAATGTCTAGGCAAAGGTTAAGGCCAGGAATGATAGAGTCAACAACCATGCCCTGTTCATTTTGTTCAGGGACTGGCACTACTCGTTCAGATGAATCATTAGCACTACAGATACTCAGAGATTTAGAAAAAGAAGGGTCTACATCAAGATATCAAGATAAAGTTTTAGTAAAATCTCCGGTCCAAACAACTAATTTTTTAATCAATAATAAAAGAGAACACTTGCTTGTTATTGAGAACAGATATCAAATAAAAATAGAATTGCATGCCGAAGTAAACTTACTTTCCCCTCATTATTCAATAGAGAGACCAATTGAGGATAAACGAGGAAAGAAGAATGCAGATAATAATAAGCCAAGAGCTAGAAAAAGAGATAAAGAAATTAACAGAGTAAATTCTGGGAATATACAAGATCAAAATATTTCAACTAACTTGGTTAATGTAAGTAATGGGGAAGATGTTGAAGATCAAAAAAAGAGAAAACGAAAAAGAAAGAGAAAATATCCAAAGGATATCGACTCTCGAGCTGCAAGCAAAAATATAAATAATAAATCTGACCCTTTAACGCCTGAGAACACAATAGACGCAGAACAATCTGTAGAAAACGATAATCGAAGTGCCTCTATGGAAAAAGCTATTCTTGATCAAAAGGAAAATATAAGCACTGAGTTAAACAAAAAAAAGGAGAAGCCAGCAAAACCTCGTACCAAGGCTAGTGCAAAAAAAACAATAGAGGCGCTTAAAAATGATGATAAAGAGCTAGTCCAAAATAACGACAACTATAAAGACAAAAAAATGGGTAAAAAGGGTTGGTGGGACCGTTGATACCCAAGAGCCATAGAGATATCAAGCGTTTAAAGAATATATTGCTAATATAAAGATCCATGTTACTTTCGTGACACAATCCTCTTTAATTTGGAAATTGAGCTATGAAAAAAATTGATCTAGAAACGGAGAAAGCCTTTATTGACTACCTTGTAGAGACAATGAAAGAAAGAAATTTGTCTTCATTAGAAGTGACACGTACTTTTGAGGACGAAAAAAGACTTAAAATAAAGATCTGTAACTCTAATTACTTTCCAGCCCAAAAAGAATCAATTATTACAAGTAATTATAGCCCAGTTTCTAAAGAAGAATTCATTGTAAAGAACAATCCTTCTAACTCAACTTTTAGCGTGAATACCATTAAATCTCCTATGGTTGGAACAGTTTATTTATCACCTTCACCAGAAGAGCCGGCATTTATTCATGTTGGGAAAAAAATAAATAAAGGCGATACCATTTTAATAATTGAGGCGATGAAGACAATGAATCAAATTCCTTCATCCATAGAGGGTACGGTCAAAGAAATATTGGTAAACAATGAAAGTCCTGTAGAGTTTGATACACCACTAGTTATTATAGAATAATTTATAAATGTTCAAAAAAATTTTAATTGCTAACAGAGGTGAAATTGCCCTTCGAGTAATAAGAACTTGTAAGGAAATGGGCATAAAGACTGTAGCAGTTTACTCCCAAGCTGATGTAAATGCTATGCATGTCAGAATGGCAGATGAAAGTGTCTGCATTGGACCAGCAGAGAGCGCAAAGAGTTACCTTTCGATTCCGTCAATAATCTCTGCATGTGAAATTACCGGAAGCGAAGCCGTACATCCTGGCTACGGATTTCTTTCAGAAAATGCTAAGTTTGCTGAAATATTAGGAGATCACGAAATAAAGTTTATTGGCCCTTCAGTGTCGCATATTAACACAATGGGCGATAAAATTAACGCAAAGAATAAAATGGTAGAATTTGGCGTTCCTTGTGTTCCAGGCTCGAATGGTGCAGTAAACAATATTGAGGATGCTCGCATTACTGCAAGAGAGATCGGTTTTCCTGTGTTGTTAAAAGCGGCTGCCGGAGGTGGGGGTATAGGCATGAAAATAGTATTTGATGATCCTCAGTTGGAGACACTATTCTTGCAAGCAAAATCTGAAGCAAAAAAAAGTTTCGATGATGATACCATTTACATAGAAAAATACTTGGCAAAGCCCAGACATATTGAAATACAAGTTTTTGGAGATGGAAAAGGGGGGGGCGTATATTTAGGAGAAAGAGACTGTTCCATTCAACGAAGACATCAAAAAGTTCTTGAAGAGACTCCTAGTCCAGGCGTCTCGGCAGAAGAGATAAAAGAAATTGGAGAAATTAGCGCAAACGCAATAAGTAAAATGAAGTATGAAGGAGCTGGAACCATAGAGTTTTTATATGAAGATAAAAATTTTTTCTTTATTGAGATGAATACTAGGCTACAGGTTGAGCATCCAATTACCGAAGCTGTTTTTGGAATAGATCTAGTAAAGGAACAAATCTGCGTTGCCTCTGGAGAAGGTATGTCTTTTTCGCAGGAGAGCCTTGAACCTAAGGGGCATGCAATAGAGTGCCGTATAAATGCCGAGCGGCTCCCTACTTTTTCTCCATCACCAGGCAATATTAAAGAATTTCATTCGCCTGGAGGAATTGGAATTAGAATGGATAGTGCCATTTATAATGGTTTTACCGTTCCCCCTCACTACGACAGTCTAATCGGCAAATTGATTGTACACGCTGATGATAGACAGATGGCTGTCAGAAGGCTAGCAAGAGCCCTAGATGAACTTATAATAGATGGTGTATATACAACACTGGACCTGTTCAAAGAAATTCTAAATGAAGAACAATTTAAAAGTGGAGAGTATAATATACATTGGCTAGAAAATTGGCTCACAGATCAAGCGCAATAGTTGAATATCCCATCTTACAACACTCTCGATCCCAAGACAGTAATTAAACATTATAAAAATGGTATCTTCCCGATGGGAGATCACGATAACAACAATCACATTTTTTGGTGTAATCCCCTAGTAAGGGCAATAATACCTATCTCTAAACTACATATTTCTCGAAGTCTTAAAAGATTGTGTAATAAAAAAACTTTCAAGTTTTCAATTAACTATGATTTCGCAATAACTATTGCAAACTGCGCAGACAGAGATGAAACGTGGATAAATGAGTCAATTATTTCTACATACAAAAAATTGCATGATCTTGGGTACGCACACTCCATAGAAATATGGGAAGATAATAAAATTAAAGGTGGGCTTTATGGAGTAGCAATTGGCAAAGCATTTTTTGCTGAAAGTATGTTTTCTAAAAGTTCTAACGGATCCAAAATAGCGTTAATCGTACTGATGGCAATTTTAGAATTAAATAAATTTCAATTATTAGATATTCAATTTATGACTAATCATCTGAAAACCATGGGGGCCAAAGAAATTTCAAGAAATGTGTTTTTATCTCTACTTCAAAAGTCGATGTTTCAACAATCAAAATTCGCTTATCCAGGCCCGAACATTATCGATAAAAACCTTATTTACAATGCAGAAAAAAGATACTAGTTGGTATCTGCAAACTTAAGCATTAAGTTTAAAATACTTGTTGATCCCTGCGTATATAATATTTCTTGATCGTTTAATAGCATAACGTCGGACCCTCCTGGTAAGATCGAAATATAGCTTCCTCCTAAGAGACCTTCAAGCTGTACAGACGCTTCCGTATCATCTGGAAAATTAAATTGCTTATCAAAATTCATTGTGATGAGTGCGTAAAAGTCTTCTGGTTCTAAAGAAATATTTTTGACAGTCCCAATATTTACTCCGGACATCTTTACCTTGCTTCCTGCTACTATACCGTCAATATTATCGAAACGGGCATGTAACTGAAAACCATCACTTCCAAACAATTTGGTATCGATTGTGATATAAATGTAAACCAAAAACAAGCTAGTTACGAACAAAACGCAGAACCCAAGAAACGCATCAAGAAAGTTGACTTTCATTCTCTAATTACTCTGGCTTCCACGCTTTATAGTCAGATTGAAAATTCTTCAAATCCTTATTTGTTTGACCCATTCCTAAAACACTTGGCTTATAAGCGCTGTCTAGACCAGTTGAATTACCATCATAACGCTTTTGCCACTCATAGGTGAGATTATTGCTTGGGGGTCGAGTGTTCGTAATAAACCTAAGCCAGCTGTTCCACTCTGGACTTATTCTTGACGCCTCAGACTGATCACGGTAGATACACCAACGATTCTTTTGGTCATTACTTTCGTAATAAAAATTACCTAAATAATCTTCCCCAACCTTTTTACCATTTAAAAAAGTATAAAGTTTAGTTCCAACTGTATCTCCATTCCACCAAGTGAATAAATACTTTAGTAAACTTTTAACAAACATTAATTTGATCCTAGGATGCAGAAGCGGGTTCTTCAGAACTTTTGCTATATATCAACAATGGTTCAGTGTCTTTATCGACAGCATCTTCGTTTACTACTACTTCCTCAACTGAATGCAACGAAGGTAAGTCGAACATGGAGTCTAAAAGAATTTTTTCTAATATTGAACGTAGCGCTCTTGCTCCTGTTTTACGTTTAATTGCCTTATCCGCAATACTCTTAAGCGCTTCATCAGTGAAAGTAAGTTTGACACTTTCTAATTCAAATAGTTTTTTAAACTGCTTAACCAGTGCATTCTTGGGTGCAGTCAATATTTGTATCATAGCGTCAATATTTAGATCATTAAGGGTTGCAATTACAGGTAACCTACCAACAAACTCAGGTATAAGTCCAAACTTCAACAGATCTTGGGGCTCAACATCGCTTATTATATCTCCAATTTTTCTACTATCAGGACCACCAACCTCAGCTCCAAAACCTATACTTTTTGTCTCACCTCGAGAAGAAATAACCTTTTCAAGGCCAGCGAAAGCTCCTCCACAAATGAATAAGATATTTGTTGTATCGACCTGAAGAAACTCTTGCTGGGGATGCTTTCGTCCACCTTGGGGCGGCACAGATGCGACTGTACCCTCCATGATTTTTAAAAGTGCTTGCTGTACTCCCTCTCCTGATACATCCCTAGTAATTGAAGGGTTATCTGTCTTTCGACTGATTTTATCAATTTCATCTATATAAACAATCCCTCTTTGAGCTTTTTCAACATTGTAGTCTGCTTGCTGCAACAACTTAAGAATGATATTTTCAACATCCTCCCCCACGTAACCCGCTTCAGTAAGCGTAGTAGCATCTGCCATAGTAAAGGGTACATCTAAAATACGCGCTAATGTCTGAGCTAGAAGGGTTTTTCCACACCCCGTGGGTCCGATTAGCATAATATTTGATTTCTGCAGTTCAACATCTCCCTTTTTGGGAGAATAGCCTATTCGTTTATAATGATTATGAACTGCTACAGACAAGATCTTCTTTGCCGAGGATTGCCCAATAACATAATCATTCAACACGTCAAAAATTTCTTTAGGAGCAGGCACAGAAGACTTTGCTCCTTTTCCTTCAGTTGTCCTAACTTCCTCTTTTATAATGTCCATACAAAGTTCTACGCACTCATCGCAAATGAAGACTGTTGGACCTGCTATGAGCTTCTTAACTTCATGCTGACTTTTTCCACAAAAAGAACAAAAAAGGGTATTTTTGTTAGATGTTGATCCAGACTTACTCATAATTTTCCATATTAATCAATTTATAAATTCTACCAAGTTTTTTTATCAATATGCAACTTTTATTCCGTACTATCTACTGACTCACTTTCTCTACGATCAATTATTTTATCAATAATACCCCACTCTAGAGCTTGCTCAGATGTCATAAAGTTGTCTCTATCCAAAGCCTTTTCCACTGCAGCTATCTTTTGTTTAGTGTGCTTTACATAAATCATATTTAATCTCTTCTTAAGATCCAATATTTCTTGAGCATGAAGAGCGATATCCGACGCTTGACCCTGAAAACCTCCTGAAGGTTGATGGACCATGACCCTGCTGTTAGGCAAACAAAAGCGCATATCTTCTTCTCCAGCAGCAAGCAAAAGAGATCCCATCGAAGCTGCTTGTCCAACGCACATTGTCGCTATTTTCGGTCTTACATACTGCATAGTGTCATAAATAGATAACCCAGATGATACAACCCCGCCCGGCGAATTAATGTACATCGAAATCTCTTTTTTTGGATTTTCCGCTTCTAAGAACAGCAATTGCGCTACAACTAATGTCGACATTCCATCATGTATAGGCCCCGAAATGAAAATAATCCTTTCTTTCAAAAGTCTAGAAAAGATATCATAAGCTCGTTCACCTCTTGCACTTTGTTCTACCACCATCGGAACTAATGTATTCATGTAGATATCGTTAATGTCCTTCATTACTACTCCTTATTTTTTTCTACTGTAGTCTAATTAAGTTTTTCCATCTGTTCTTTGAACTTGTCTACAGATAGCTTTTTTTCTTTGAGACTTACAGTTCCAAGTATGCTATTTACAACTTTTTCTTCAAAAAGTGGTCCTCTTATTGCTTGCTGAGCTTGGGGATTGGATTGAATAAACTTAAGATAATCTTGTTCCTGACCAGGGTATTTTCTAGATTCCGCTTCAAACGCTGCATTTAGTTCCGCTTCAGTCAAATCTAACTTCTTCTGGATTCCAAACTCAGCAAAAAACAATCCTACTCTTACTCTACGTTCAGCAATCTTTTTATCTTCCTTCGTAGCTACAGGCTTTTCGCCAGGTTTACTACCCTGCATCGTTTCGTTATTTTGATGCATAGCTATTGAATTGGCCTCCGTTGTTACTAATGACTCTGGCAAATCAAATTTTAAGGCTTTCTCAAGTTTGTCCATTAACTGTTTTTTTAGTAGAACCCTTGAAGCTTGTTCGAATTCTCCCTTGACCTGCTTCTCTAGATCCTCTTGAAGCAGTTTAAGGTTTTCAAAACCGAATTTTTTTGCGAGCTCATCATCGACTTTTGGTAATACAGGGCTTGAAATCTCTTTTATTTTACATTTAAACTCCGCATCTTTGCCAGAAAGCTCTTGTTTACCATAATTTTCTGGAAACGCCACTTTCACAATTTTTTCATCATTCTTTCTAACACCAATTAATTGATCTTCAAAGCCCGGAATAAAACTGTTAGACCCTAAAACTAAAGGGAAGTCGTTGCTAGAGCCGTTTTCAAACGGCTTTCCGTCTACAAAACCCTCAAAGTCTAATGTAACTTGATCCTTTTTCTTAGACTTTCCATCTTTTTTTACAGGTTTGTATTCCACACTGCTTTCACGCACACTATCCATGGCATCGTCCAAAGATTTTTTGTCAGGTTCAGCAACAACATTTTCAAGCACCAATTTTGAAAGATCGAAATCAGGTATCTTTGGCATGCACTCGTACTCAATAGATAGCTGCACATCATCTCCTGCTTTCCATTCTTTATTCATAAGCTCTATTTTTGGTTCATAAGCTGGCTTATCTTTCTCTTTCTCGAAATGATTTTTCACTGCTGTATCCGTTGCGCTTTTCATTGCTTCCGATAATAAAGCCTCACCGTGCATTTTCTTCAATAAGCTGATAGGGACCTTCCCTTTCCTAAAGCCCTTCATCTGAATTGAGGGTTGCTCTTTTTGTAACTGGCTATCAACTTCTTTATTCAAATCGGACGCTTTGAGCGTGAACTCATATTTTCTTTTAAGTTTGTCTTTTGTGATTTCTTGGAATTTCATTTTTGCCTCAAGCTATTTTACGGACAGATAATTGTTGGGAACCGTTGTTTATCATATTTGCCACATAAATACAGCTTGTTTATGCAAGATTAAAAATTTTTTTGCAATAGATTTTCAAAAAAATTTTTCTGCTTTTGACTATAATCGCAACAACTTTATTTACAAAGAATATTGAAAAAAAAACCATGAGCTGTTAATTTTAGTTCTTATTGTCAGACAAACTTAAAAGGGCAGAAATATTGGAAAAGCAAAAAGCTTTTGGAGTTTACGAAGCGCAGAATTTTTTATCTAAAGTTACAGCTCCCTGGATTAGAGATTTAGATCTTAAAGTTGATCGTGTCTCGAACTGGAAATGTAAGTTTACACTTAATTATAATGAAAACCTTGTTAGAGCGGGTAATATCATTTGTGGGCAAGCCATAGTAAGTGCAGCAGATACTGCAATGATCGTGGCAGTAATCAGTGCAATTGGGAAATACGAGGAAATAACAACCGTTGATATTTCTTGTAAATACTTGCGTCCTTTATCAAGCGGTGGGTTGATAGAAACAGAAATATTAAAACTTGGCAAACGTCTTGTCGTAGGTCGAATTACCGTCAAAGATATTAAATCTGATAAGCTCGCAGCGGAAATAAGTTGTACATATGCGAGGCTTTAACCTATGAGCTGTTATACGAATTAAGATGAAATTTTGATTGCCTATATGACTTACTTAAAGAAGGACACTGAAATCGCATTTAAGGGCAAAAAAGCAAAATTTGGTGTGTCGTCGATGACAACCACCCTTAAAACTGTTGGGATGTTGAAACCAATGGAAGCTTTAAGGGCTGCTAACCCTGCTAGATGGCATTACGGACAATCCTTTGATCCTACCAAAATAGATAGTAACTATTTCTCTTTCACAAAACTCCTGACTGAACTGGATGTCGATATATTATGGATAACACCTAAAAACAATAAAATCGCAGACTCTGTTTTTACTTATGACGCATCATTTATGACACAAAATGGTGCAATTTTATTATCACCGGGAAAGCCCCTTAGAAAAGGCGAAGAAAAGATACACGAGGATTTTTACGTTAGCCATGGAATCCCAATAATCGGAAAAACATCTGGTTTAGCAGTCGCTGAAGGTGGAGATATGTTTTGGATCGATAATAAGACTTTGGTGATAGGAAAAGGGTTTAGAACTAATCAAATTGGTATTGAACAAATCAAACGCATTTTAACACCATTTAATATAGAAGTTATTTCCTTTGATCTTCCCTTCTTTAAAGGACCTGAGGCTTGTCTCCATATGATGTCTCTTATTAGCATAGTTGATGAAAAAAAAGCACTTGTACATGTTTCTCTTTTACCAACTAGCTTAGTGCTATTGCTAAAAGAAAAAGGTTACGATTTAATTGAAGCGCCAGAGGATGAGTTTATTTCAAGCGAAGGTCTAAATATTAATGTGCTTGCTGTTAGACCAGGTGTTTGCGTAATGATCTCTGGTTTTCCTCAAACAAAAAAGGCTTTAGAAGCAAGTGGTGTTAAGGTGCATACTTTTGATGGAAACTCATTATGTATTGGCTGCGAAGGAGGCCCCACCTGTCTAACCAGACCAATATTTAGATCGCAACAAGAAAACATAGCGCCGTTTTAAAGTGACTTTGCACCTATAAATCTTTACTTTTTGCAAAGTTTATAAAAAATTCAAAACTATGAGGATTAGCCATAGAGTCTCGGTTTACGACGGTTTCGGGGTCTGAGCCAAGCAAAAGTTTTTTTACTGGAACTTCTAACTTTTTACCAGATAGAGTTCGTGGAACTTCATCAATTTTTATAATTTCATCTGGCATAAACCTAGCTGATATAGATTTATTTATAATGCTTTTTATATCAGCCTTCAAATTTTCTGAAAAGTCTATGCCAGGTTTCAAAACCACAAATAATACCATGTTACTGTCTCTATTTAAGTATTCCAAGTCGATGACAAGACTATCAATTACTTCTGGTAGCGACTCTACCGCTCTATAAATTTCAGAGGATCCCAACCTAAGACCTCTTCTATTGATAGTTGCATCTGATCTTCCGTATATTATTGACCCACCGTAATCAGTAAACTCAATCCAATCACCATGTTTCCAAATTCCCGGGAAAGTATCAAAATAACTTTCAATTAACCTTTTATTCTCAGTATCACCCCAAAAATAGAGGGGCATTGAGGGCAAAGGTTTTGTACAAACTAATTCTCCCACCTGCCCTACTACAGAATTTCCATTATCATCAAAAGAATATACAGCGCATCCCAATGACTTTGATTGCATTTCACCTTCTCTAACGTCTGATAATGGATTACCGATCACAAATGCGCCTGCAAAGTCTGTTCCTCCAGATATAGGCGCCAACCAAACATCTGATTTAACGTTTTGATATATCCACTTAAATCCCTCTTGACTCAACGGAGAACCAGTCGCCCCTATTGATCTAAGCTTATCAAAGCTATACTCTTTCTTCGGTACAATATTGGATTTCATACAACTATTAAAAAATGCGGCTCCAGCTCCAAAATAGGTCAGGTTCTCAGAGTCCACATTTCTCCATACCTCTAAAAAATCTGGATAATTAGGAGCAAAGTCAAACATGGCAACGGAGCACTTTCTGAGCAAAGCTACCAACTGAGCATTCCACATAATCCACCCGGAGGATGTAAGCCAGCAAAAATGGTCATTTTCAGTAAGGTCCATGTGGAGAGATTGCTTTGTCATCTCAACTAAAATTCCACCATGGCCATGGACTATAGGCTTTGGGTTGCCAGTTGTACCTGAAGAATAAACGATCCAAAGAGGATGATCAAAAGGCACCATCTCCAGTTGGCTTTCTCCTTTTTGACCCATTATTTCATCCCATTCCAAGTTCTTCTCTGTCAATTGATTATCTCTTATTTTAACAACTATGGTATGAGACAATGAGGGTAAGTTTTTAATTATATTAGTTAAGCTATCGGCTTTGTTAATTAATTTTCCTGCATAAATATAGCTGTCTTGACAGATAAGCACTTTTGGCTCTATTTGTTTGAAACGATCTAAAATAGCAGTCTCTCCCATATCCGGCGCGCAGAGAGACCAAATTGCTCCCATACTAGCAGTTGCACAAAAGGCAACAAGGGAATGAGGGGTGTTTGGAAGTATCGCAACAACGCGATCACCTTTTTTTACCCCCAGTTCTTTTAGCTTTATTACTAATGAATTTGTTCTCGATAGTAACTCCTCCCACGTCAATACCCCGTCACCTATAGTTTCAGAACGGAAGGAAACTGCCATTTTATCTTTATTTTCTTCCAAATTTCTAAAAATTTCATGCACTATATTTACATGTGTGCCTTTAAACCACGAAGCCCCGGGCATCTTCTCTTCATCAAGCACTTTCAAAAAAGGTGTGCTAGAATTCAATTTAAAGTAATCCCAAATGCTTTTCCAAAATGCTTCTAAATCATTTACACTCCAAGCCCAGAGTTCATGAAAATCTGTAAACTTAAGACCTTGTTCATCTGTTAGCCACTGCATAAAAAGAGACATACTTGATGAGTTCTTTCGTTCAGTAGAAGGTTTCCATATTATTTTTCGTGAACTCATTTAGTTACCAAATCTTAAAATACTTTTTGAACAATGAAATTTCCTTAAAAAAATTTGCTAAAAAAGTTAGTATTCCCACAGCATCATGAAACATTGAAGTAAAAAAACTGCCGCTCAATGATACCAAATTGAAAGTTCTCACCAAGAACTTTTTAGATATTCGTTTATTAATTATAACGAATTAATAAAGAAACAGTTTTACTAAAAGCGTGAAGGATATATGCAACGCCTAAAAAATCATATGACAAGCCCTATTGCAGCAGAAATTACAGATCTAGTCGATTTTAAGGATTAGCATATTTATGAAAATGCAAACCAAGATTTAAAGGAAGCACTTAAGCCTATGGGAGCAACTTTTCAAAGTTACTTTTTCCGATTTAATCACTGAATATAGAGAGCTTAAAAGCTTTGACTACATTCCACCTCCTGTTGCCTTTGCTCTAACACGCTTCGGCTTAGTTAAAATCAGGATTTTGGGTAAGTTTGCTATGATTGGGTAAGTTTGCTATGAATATTATAATACTTTACTTTTGTTTTATAGCATTTACCTCACATAACCTTTGTAATAGATAAGACCCTTAATAGAATTATTACCCCAAGAGGTTTTTCCAACTTGTCGCATTCCCATCTTATTATAGAAACCGATAGCCTTATGATTGGAAGTTCTAACGGATAGATAGAGGTTGGTATCTATCATTTTGAAAAACTCTTCAAACACCTTCGTAGCATGACCTTTACCTCTCTCATTAGATATCATCTGGTGAATGATACCTCCACCTCTTTCTGCATAAACTTTACAATTGTTACTTACTCTAGTTCTTCTTTTGTAAATGCTATAAGTGAGAACAACACCATCCTGTAAGATACATCTACCCTCTTCTATTACTCTTTTGAGTTTGTCAGTTCTTATGTAAGGAAACCAAACCTTATACTTTTGGTAATATGAATATACCTTTTCGAAATCATCTAATGTAGCGTGGTTCATAGTATGGACATACACCTATACAAACATTGTTCAAATATTTTGTTTCTAATTTTGTTTTACACCTAATTGCGTAAATATCATTAAGTACTGATAAATCAGTACTTTAGGTCAAATAAGCTCATGATTTATGGTTCAAGTGATATACTGTTAAATACCTTACAAACGCACCACTAGCAACTGAAATACAGTAATAGCAGTAACTTAGGTATCTACCTGTTCATGTCAATAGGCACGATTTGTTTAACAGTTTGTTTTACAGTTTAAGTAACCCCTACCACGCATGGGACATAGGGGTGCTCAAGTGGTATGTTATTGGGGTGTGCGACAGATGGGGTGCTATTGTTTTTTGACCTTTATTATTCGTAGGGATTACTTTATTTTTGTCCTGAATATTCATTAGCAATTATCGACGTTAGGCAAGTTCAAGCACAACTTTTCCATTAGAACTATTCAACTTATGCTCTGGAACAATCATTGGATCTCCTGATGATTTACCTGCAACTCCCAACCCATTTGAGTCAAACTCACTCGAGTGGTACCTACCACGTTTGGTGCAGGCGAATGGCACTTTAGGATCGCCTGTTAAGCCGATGGCTTTTCCCTTATGAGGGCAGGTCAATTCAACAATCAGGTAGTCTTTATCTCTCCGCATTACCGCAACAAATTGCGTCTGTCCAGTTCCTGCATAATCTGCACTATCATTCGGACGGGCAATTACACTAACATCTCCAGGTTTAAGTTGTGAAATATCAATGCTCGCAGGACCATTTTCAAGTCGCAGAACTTGCTTAAGCCCCATTGGAACATCAGTTGGGATATTAGCCCAACCACTTAAATCTGCAGTTGTTGCCGCGTTAAGCACAGCTGGACATAAGAATGTGGCAGTGCTAGCAAGAGTGACAATGACATGTCGACGAGAAATTTTTTTCATATTCAGGTTATCCTTTCTTTGTTATCCATATGTTTCTAAAAGTGTTGTCACGATCTATAAAACTATGTTTAATCGTTCCTAATATGTGGAGACCAAGAACCACAAGTAAGACCCATTTTAATGCAAAGTGAGCTTCCATGAACAAGTCACCTAAGTCAGATCTGGCAAAAGCAACATTAATGGGAAACAGTAGCTCAGCGTTTCTGAGGCCCGAAGCGGTAACGTAGCCAGTAATGACATAAGCAACAAGAAGTGCATATAGGGTAATTTTAACTAAGGCTGCAAGTACCTTTTCCCACCATACATGATCAGAGTTAGGTGGACCAACCCCGAAAGCTAGCCTTACTCCGATCCAGATAAAAACAAGAACTAAAAGTAGCTGCCCTCCCCACTGGTGAAAGATTAATGCATTTGAACCAACAATTTTATAACTATGTAACAGTCCTGAAGTAGCCAAAGCCAACATTAGAGCGGCAGTTGTCCAATGTAACATTATTATCCCAAAAGAATATCTCATTTCACCTGCTTTATTTAAACAGTACTCTTAAAACCCAAAAAAACCCGCTATCTTGGCCGGTATATTTCAGGCTTTTAAAATATAAAACTCATGTTTAACTTTAATTGCCCAGTTCTTCGATCTTGCTCCAAGCTTTTTTGAGAATAGGTATTCAGCATTTTAACCACAGAAACAAATCTCTACTTTCAGATAGTATGGATCGGTAACTTGGCAAGAGACTGGCGCAAATTGACACAAATATATACGATTTTATACAACAAAAATGCTTCTAATTTTAATTTTGGTTTGCATCTCTTTTTTCTAATATTTGGATAACAATTGGCTAACGAATAGCTAAATTATTGTAATGTATGGGAAATTTTGGTACGGGTGATATACGGTTAAACGCCCTTTTAATGCACCACTAGCAACTGAAATACAGCAATAACAGTAACTCAGGTATTTACGTATTCATGTCAATAGGATCGATTTTTTTCACAGTTTGTTTTACAGTTTAAGTGACCCCTCCCACGCATGGGACATAGGGGGTGTACACGAAGTATGTTCTTGCAGTGTGCAATAGATGGGTGTTGACAATAACATTTTAAAAGTTCAAAAAAAGAGACTACATCCTATCAACACTGTTTTAAAGGAACTTCATGGCTAAAGAACTTTTTTGCTCAGAAGAGACACTTCAAAAAAATCTCTCTGGAAAAATTTATATCGTAACAGGAACAACCTCAGGAATAGGCCTAGCAACTGTAAAACAACTTGCAAAGCAATCAGCTACTGTAATATGTGCTTCACGAAATATTGAGCTTGCAAAGGAAATTGGTGCTCAAATAACTAAAGAAACTTCCAATAATAATATCCATAATTTGCTACTTGAATTAGACTCACTTGACTCCGTGAGAGATTTCATAAAAGTTTTTAATAATAAATTTTCTAAACTTGATGGGCTTGTAAATAATGCAGGGGTAATGAACACTCCTCAAAGAAGAACTAAAGATGGATTTGAGTTACAGTTTGGAGTTAATTTTTTAGGTCATTTCCTATTAACTGAATTACTGCTACCAAAATTGAAAAAAGCTAAAGGTGCGAGAATAGTGCATACATCGAGTGTTTTTCATGAGAAGGGCTCAATAGATTTAGGCGACCTTAACTTTGAAAAGAAAAAATATTCAGGTTGGGATGCTTACAATCAATCAAAATTAGCGCAGGTTCTTTACTCAAGATATCAAGCAAACTTACTTAAACGTTTAAATATTACTTCTGTGAGCATTCATCCTGGATGGGTTCAAACTCCTTTGATAAAATACACATTACCAGTATTTTTTCAGAACGTTTTACTCAAACCCTTTTTATCAATGGCCGGCATGACCAATACGACAGTTGGGTCACAAACCACTTTACATTGCCTAATTGATGATAGTGTATCCGATAAAAGTGGCTGTTTCTTCAGTCAGGTGGGAATTTATAAAGATAAGGCAAGCAGAGCTGGTGGATGGCCTATGAAAAGTCCAAACAGCCAAGTTTATGATGATGGATTGTGCGAAGACCTATTTAAGTTGTCAAATTCGTTGGTCGGAATAAGTTAATCACCTGCAAAAGACTAGTTTTCATCAAAGCCAAGCAATTACAGATAACCATGTAACTGGATGGTGCCCCAGAGAGGCTCGAACTCCCGACCCACTGATTACAAATCAGTTGCTCTACCAACTATAATTAGCTTTTCTTGGCTACTTATCTGATTGCTTAACATAGATTTACGCATCAATTAAACCATTTTGGTCTACCGTTTGGTCTACCGCTATGCAGGACCACTGCGGGTCTACACATAGTATATTCTTAGATGTACAGCAGATGTGTATTATCCTTGATCAATAAAAAATTTATTTAGAAATGCTAATGTTTTTCATTTGCTTGAAAGACGTGAAAGCTTTACGTTTCAAACAGTGGAGTAAGGCAATCAATGTTACCAACTATTTTTTACGAAACTTTCAAATAAATCATGGAGAAAAAATGTCAGAACTTAGAGAAAACTCAGATCAAATTTGTAGTGTTATTCAAGTAAGCGTAAAAGGAGATCCTGATGAGTTTAAAAATTGGGTTAAAAACCGATCATCAAAATATGTTTTAGAATTAAATGAAGAGAAACTTATAAGCTATGAATGGCATTTTTCTGACGATGGAAGAGAAGCAACATTAGTAGAGTTATTGGTAGATAGTGAAGGGTATATGCAACGCCTAAAAAATCATATGGCAAGCCCTATTGCAACAGAAATTACAGATCTAGTTGATTTTAAGGGTTGGCATATTTATGGTAATGCAAAACAAGATTTGAAGGAAGCTCTTCAGCCAATGGGCGCATCTTTTCAAAGTTACTTCTTCGGATTTAATCACTCAATATAAAGAGTCTAAAATCTAAACAGAGATTGACATAGAGAAGCCCTTACAACAATAGACTGGTGTAAGGTATATACCTCTCAAAATATCAAGAAGTTAATGAATAAATTCATACGACAAATTACCATAGTAAAAAATAACGACTTAGAAACACTGGAAAACCTTTTACATGACGATTTTATGTTCATTCGTGAAAGTGGACTTGTTACAAGGGATGAATTCATAGAACATATAAAAATGCTACGAACTGAAAGTGGGGGACTTAAATTTCTGGACTTTAAATGTTGCTATGAGGATGAAAATACTCTTGTTTGGCAAGATCTTTTTCACGATCCAAAAGATAACAAGCGTTTCCTTGTTACCAATTTTGATGCTTTTAAAGAAAACAGATTGTGGAGAACAATGATTAATCCATTAGAGGTCGACTCAGCTCTCGAAAAAATAAAGTGATATATTCTGCCTTTTATCCCTTTTAGCCTTCACTCTCACATGCTTTGCACTTTAAGTGTAAAACAATTAGAGCGTGAAAACATTTGATTAAATAAGTAATATGGATCTTTTCCTTAAATAAGTTTTCGTTGAAATGTTAACTAAGAAAATAAAAAGTTTTGGTTTGAATAAATATATATTGGAGAAAAAATGAGCGAAAATCATAAAAGAACAAAATTTAAGGATCTATTTTTTGGTCAATCCTACTTAGGTGACCTTGGAAGAGCATTACTTTTATGGGTCCTATTCATAGTTTCAATGTTCGCATCATTTGCAATTGTAACCTCTACACCTTTGGCTTCAGGACCAGGAGCTGCTATAGGGTTCCTCTTCATTTTTATATTAGTGTTCTCCGTATTTATTCCGATTATTTATTTTTTACTTTTAGTTATTGCAAGGGCAAACAGAGAGAAAGATCAAATAAATAAATTGTTTAAGGTACTTTCTATTGTTTTTATTTCTTTTATTTTTTTAGCTGGAAATTCATTTATATTGTCTGTTTTGTAGTTAATCAAAAATAAATTTTAGAAATCTTCCACGTT